>Ga0209011_1000082_pt1 | contig 54621 bp, 52 predicted proteins | sample BlaSpr_A8_OM1_M3_FD_187986 | JGI IMG/M metagenome (GOLD analysis project Ga0209011, IMG submission 187986) | Forest soil microbial communities from Thunder Bay, Ontario, Canada - Black Spruce, Ontario site 2_A8_OM1_M3 (SPAdes) (version 2) | ecosystem: Environmental > Terrestrial > Soil > Boreal...
GTCGAAGAGATCTCGCTTATCGCCAAGCCAATCGCGGAGGTGGCAGAGCAAGGAGGCTGACTGGTAGCCGATCTCGCCCGTGCTCAACGCAGCAGAGACTTTGGGCAGCTCTTCCAGCTGCTCGCCCACGCGCAGCCGATCGGCCGCCGCAGTCACCGACATGTTGCAAGTCCGGCTGATCCAGGTGGCCGCTGTCGCTGTCCCGCTCAGGAAGTGGTCGCCCCGCTGCTTGGCCCGGCGGGCCATCGCCGAGAACTCGCTCTCGAGCCCGTCGATTACGGCGCGCAGGCCTGGGAGATCATCCTCACTCGGGTCCACCTCGCGAACCCGATAGTCACGAGCAACCGCCTTCAGCTTTGTGAAGGGTGTGCCCCCTTCCCCCAACATGCTCCAATGGTACCAAACATCTGTTTGGAGATCAATACTTTACACGGTCAATTTCGGTTCCGCACAAAACAATTTCTGCAAGCGCGCTCGTGGCCACCCAAGCCCTGCCCGGACACCCTTTTCCCAGTCCCCTTTTCACCCACAAAACAATTTCTGCGGGCCTCACACCCGCACCACCCAAGCCCGCCCCGACTCCCTTATCCCAGTCCTTTCACCCCCGCCCCGCCCCGACTCCTTTTCCCAGTCCTCCCAGCGGTGGAACTAGTCCGTCGCGTGACACTCCGTAGCATATGGCCGTGCCCGACGCCCCCAAGGTTCGGGTGCGAATCGCGCCCAGCCCCACCGGGTTCGCTCACCTGGGCACGGCCAGCACCGCCCTCTACAACGTCCTTTTCGCCCGCGCCAACGGCGGGACCTTCGTGCTGCGCATCGACAACACGGACCTCGAGCGCAACCGGCCGGAGTTCGAAGCGGTGATCTACGAATCGCTGCACTGGCTTGGGCTCGATTGGGACGAAGGGCCGGACAAAGGCGGTCCTTTCGGCCCGTACCGCCAGTCTGAGCGCCTCGACCTGTACAGGCATGACGCCGCGCGCCTGCTCGCGGAAGGCAAGGCGTATCGGTGCTACTGCACCCCGCAAGAGCTCGACGCCGAGCGCAAGCAGGCGCAGGCCGAGAAGCGACCCTACAAGTACTCGCGCCGCTGCCTGATCGATCCGCCTAAAGACCGCGCGGAATTCGCGGTGCGCTTCAAGGTTCCGGGTGGCGAGGTTAAGTTCAAGGACATGATCCGCGGCGACATGACCTTCGACGCCGGCCTCATCGGCGATTTCATCATCATCAAGTCAGATGGCTACCCGACCTATCAATTCGCCAGCCCAATCGATGACTCGACGATGAAGATCACGCATGTGATCCGCGGCGAGGAGCACCTCTCGAACACGCCCTATCAGCTGATGCTCATCGATGCGCTCGGCTACGCGAGGCCGCTCGCTTTCGCGCACATGCCGCTGATCCTCGCCAAGGACGGTGCCAAGCTGTCCAAGCGCAAGCACCCCGAGTCGAACCTGATGCTCTTCCGTGAGCAGGGCTACCTGCCCGAGGCGCTGGTCAACTACCTGGCTCTGCTTGGGTGGAATCCCGGCTCGGCCCAGGAGATCTTCACGTTCGATGAGCTGGTGAGTGCGTTCTCGTTCGACCGCGTGCAGCACGCGGGCGCGCGATTCGACTGGGAAAAGCTCAACTGGATCAATGGCGAATACATCCGCAAGCTCGACGATGAGGAGCTCACGCGCCGCCTCCAACCGTTCCTGCCGAAGCTCGACGAGGCCACCATCCGGCGCGCGGTGCCCGCGCTCAAGACCAGGATGACCAAGCTGGCGGATGCGGCCGAGCTGCTGGAGTACCTGTGGACCGACCCTCCACCGCCATCACTCGATGAGGAGTCGATGGAGCATGTCCGCGCCGCCATACGAGCGCTGCAGAACGTCGCATGGGAGCCTGCGCCCATACACGACGCCCTCACCGCCGTTGTCGAACAGTCCGGGGCCAAACCCAACAAGGTGTTCATGCCGATCCGGCTCGCGCTCACGGGCAAGAAGATCTCGCCACCCATCGACTACACGCTCGCGCTGCTCCCGAAGGACGTCGCGATGTTGCGCCTGCAACGCGTGGTTGGGGAGCAACGCTGATGTTTCTCACCGTCGTCATCGACCTGAACCCGAACCTGTTCCGCATCGGGCCTTTCATCGTCACGTGGCACGGCGTGTTCTCTGTGCTCGGAATCCTCGCCGCCGCGCGGCTGGGCTTGTGGCTGCTCGAAAAAGATGGAGTCGACACGACCCGCAGCTCGGACGGTGTGGCGTGGATGGTCGTCCTCGGCCTCGTCGGCGCCCGTCTCCTTTATGTATGGGAGAACTTCAAGCTCTTCGCCGGTGGATCGCTGCTCCGGATCTTCGCCCTCAACGAAGGTGGCATCAGCCAGTGGGGCGGCCTCTTCGGCGCGATGGTGGGCGCCTACATCTGGGCTCGGCGGGCACGAATCTCCTACTGGAAGCTCATCGACGCCAGCGGCCCGGCGGCGATGGTCGGCGTGGCCGTCGGCCGCATCGGTGACGTCATCAACGGCGAGCACCACGGCACCCCGACCAATCTGCCGTGGGGTGTCGAATACGTGAACTCAATGACGCTGGGCGAGCCCGGCAAGGTGGTTCATCCCGAAGTCGGATACGAGATGTTCCTCTGCCTCGCCTTGCTGGGAGCACTGCTTCCGTTTCACCAGAAGTTGAAGGCCCGGCTGCCCAACGGGGTGACGGGGTTCATCTACCTGGGCTTCTACGCGGCCGGACGGTTCTTTCTCAGCTTCCTGCGTACCGATCCTGCCCTGTTCCTGGGGCTGCGGCAGGCGCAGCTCGCATCCCTGCTCATGGTCGCGATCGCAATCGTCGCCTCCGCCTTCCTTCTGTGGCGAGCGCGCACCCCCAGCGAATCCGTTACTGCTGCGGTTTAGTCACCAACTTCCTGAGTCGGGTCGCCAATCCGGGCGCCCCAGGATCGTGTTTGAAGTACACGTGGACGTCATCGTGCGAAGCAAGGGCTGAGCTCACCTCGGCGACCCACGGCCGCAGTGACATGGGTGTGTAGCCCCGCCGCAGGCGGAAGTACGCCAGAGGCCCAATGTCGACTCGGGGCGCTCGCGGCCACTTCTCCTCATCGGTGACGACCAGCGCACCCTGGTGCGCGCGCAAGATTCGGTACGTCTCCTCCGAAAACCAGGATTCATGACGGAACTCGGCAGCGGCCGGACGGGCGAGCGCGCCGAGAAGCGAGTCAAGAAGGCCCAGGTTGAGCTGGCGCGTGGGAGGAAACTGCAGCAGCACTGGACCCAGGTGCCCTTGCATAGGCGCCAGCCGTTCGCCAAGGATGCGGGCGAGACCAACGCGGTCGAAGGTCTCTGCCGAATAGGTCAGGCCGCGATTCGCCTTCATGCAGAAAAGGAAACCGGGCGGAGTCGCCGCGGTCCATTTCAACATCGCCGACTCGGGCGGGGTGCGGTAGAAGCTCCCGTTCAGCTCTACTCCATTGAGACGCTCCGCGTAGTAGGCGAGCATCCTGGCGCCGGGCAGTGCGGCCGGATAGAACCTGCCCTTCCACGTTGAATAGCTGAAACCGGAAGTACCGGCGTAGAGCATTGGGTTAGGAGACGGGGACTTTGTTGCGCATCACGCGCTCGTGAAGCTGGCCGCACGCCGCGTCCGCTTCGCGGCCTCGCGTGTCGCGCACGGTCACGTTGAGGCCCTGGGCCTCGACCATCTCTTTGAAGCGTTTGATTGCAGTCCGATCCGGCGCTTGGTAGGGCGTGTCGTCGACCGGATTGAAAGGAATCAGGTTCACGTGCGCGAGCTTTTTGCGCAACAGCGATCCCAGCTCTGCCGCGTCACGCTCCGTGTCGTTCACGCCGGCCAGCATCACCCACTCGTAGCTCACGCGCCGGCCCGTCTTGGCGCCGTACGCCTGCGCCGCGTCGACGAGGTCCTTCACCGGATATTTCTTGTTGATCGGCACGAGCACGTCGCGGAGCTCGTCGCGCGCCGCATGCAGGGAGATGGCCAGCGTCACCGGCAAGCGTTCTTCGGCGAGCTGCACGATCCTCGGAATGAGGCCACTCGTGGACACGACGATCCGGCGGGGGCTGATGCCTAGCAGGTCAGGGTCGGACAGGCGACGCACCGATTCGACGACCGCGGCGTAGTTCGCCATCGGCTCGCCCATGCCCATGAAGACCACATGCGAGAGACGACGATCCTCGGCGGCCAGGAGCCGGGCGGCGTCGACGGCCTGCTCGACGATCTCGTGCGCGGCGAGGTTGCGCCCGAAAGGAAATTTGCCTGTCGCGCAAAACGGGCAGCCGATCGGGCATCCGGCCTGTGAGGAGATGCACAGCGTGGAACGTTCCGCGTAGCGCATGACGACGGCCTCGACCGAGTGGCCGCCATCGAGCTCGAAGAGCGTCTTGGTCGTGAGAGATCGGTCAGCCTCGCTGACCGCAACCGGCTGCAAAGACGTGATCCTGAAATCCCGCTCGAGCGCCGCGCGCAGCCGCTTCGGCACGTCGTGCATCGCCTGGAATGAGCTGACCCCTCGCGCGAGCCAGCCCCACAGCTGCTTGCGGCGATAGGCGGGTGCATCGTTGGCGACCAGCCACGCTTCGAGCTCGGCTTGGGACAGGGAAAGAATCGGAGGCATCTTCATAGGGCTTTGGGTTGCCTAGGATACCGGCGCGAAAAATATCTCTTGCTCCGGTTCGCCAGTGGACCGAACCACCTTGTCGTCGACCAGCTTGCGAAGATGCGCCCGCATCGTCATCTCCGCGGCGTACAGAAGCTTGTCGCCGATGTCGCCGTAGACACGCCGTGTCAGCTCCTGCGCCGTACCCCGGCCGCGCCGCACCTCGGCCAGCACCTGGGCCTCGCGCTCGAGCCGGTGGGCGCGGTACTCCTCGATCTTCCCCATCGCGTCCTCGACAGGATCCCAATGGCCGGGAAAGAGCATCCGCGGGTTGAGCGAGGCCACCTTGTCGAGCGAGCTCAGGTAGTCGGCGACGTTGCCCTCGGGGTAGGTGACCATCGAGCTGCCTCGGCCGAGGATGAGGTCACCAGTGAACAGAGCCCGATCGCCCGCAAGCCAGAAGGAGAGATGGTCGGCGCAATGACCCGGCGTGTAGATGGCGGTCACGTTGAGCGTACCGACGCGGACCACGTCCTGATCGCCGAGCTCGGGATAGCGCTGGACCGAGGCGTGGTGCGCGGTCGCGAGGCGCTCCGCGAGCGGAAGGTGGTCCGGGTGCGAGTGAGTCACCAGCACGACGCCGACGGTTGCACTTCCGATTCGTTTGTTGATTGCGGCCAGATGACTCTCGTCATCGGGGCCGGGGTCGATGACGGCAAGGACCGGGCCGGCTTCGATGATCCACGTGTTGGTCCCGGGGCCTGTGTACGTTCCGGGGTTCGGGGCGACCACTCTATGTACGGCTGTCAGTCTTTGGCACTCCCCACCCGGCCCTGCGGGCCACCTTCCCCGCGAGTGGGGAAGGGACCATACCCGGGAAGGTACATGTCGATTCCGCCTGGCCTTGCGGTGTCGAGCCACCCGTCGAGGTGCGTGTCGACTATCAACCGCAACAGCGGTTCGCCCATCTCGGGCACGGAGAGCGGTAGCCGCGGCCCCGGTGCGTCAATGCGCACCTTCCACCATGCGCCGACAGGTGCGGCGGCGACGCTCAAACCGTCGCCACCAAGCCACTCGCGCGCGCGAGTGAACGCTTCGACCAGCTCCGGTTCGGAGCCAAGCACGACGGCGTTTGCGGGTAGCCCTTCGCGCGCGGCTGACGGCATGGCCAGGTTGAGCACGGCTCCGAGGACCACGCCGCGCGCGAGATCCGTCGACTGAACCGCCGCTGCTTCCAGAGCAGCGGCACGACGACCGACCTCGAGCGCCTGATCGTAGACAGACTCGAGACGCTCGGGCCGTCCGAAGGCGGCTTGCCGGGAAGACTCCTGGAGGGCAAGGACCGACGAGCGAAGCTTGTGTCCGAGCCGTCCGAGCAAGTGGTCACGGTGCTCGTCGACGAGCTGCAAGCCGAGCTCGGCGCACTGCCGCGCGACTTTGAGCCGCGTTTTCTCCTGTGACTTTTGGGCCCAGCCGACAAGCCGCCCGCCAAGACTCACCGGCTCCCAGGGCCCGCCGGGCGGCGGAAAATCAAAGTCGGCGGGCCCGTGGCGGCGGTGGTCGGGGATCGACTCCATTCCGCCGCCCACTCTCACCCACATCGGCGTGGTGGACGGCAACCTTAGGGTCTAGTCCCCGCTGCAGGCACAGTGAACTTGAAGGTCGTACCGTTGCGGTCGCTGGTCGCGACCCAGACACGGCCGCCGAATGAACGCTCCACCACGAGACGGCACAGATAAAGGCCGAGCCCGAGGCCACCATGCGACCGGTTGCGACCGGCTGGACCCGTCTTCTCGAAGACCGTCTCCAGGCTCCCAGCGGGCAGCCCGGGGCCGTGGTCGGCGACGGTGATCTCGAGCCAGCCGCGTTGCCCCTGCCGGGCCTCGACGAGCACCGGTCCATCCGTGTACTCCAGCGCGTTGGCGACGAGGTTCGTCAGGACCTGGGCGAGGTGAGTGGGCTCGCAGAAAGCCCGCGGCAAGCCTGCCGGCAGGCTCACCTTCACAGCTGCTGAACGCTCCTGGTAGCGGTGCATCAGAACGCCCATCACGCCTTCCAGCGCAGGGCCGAGGTCCACCTTCTCGGGGCTGGGCTCGAAATGTCTGGTCTCGAGCTTGGCGATGATCAGCTGGCTTTCGACCAGGCTAAGCAGGCGGTCGGACGACTCGTACGCCTCTTGCAGGAGCTCGCGCCGGCCGGTCGCACCGATGGTGTTGTCCCACTGCATGATCCCGGCAAGGGTGTTCTTCATGGCGGCGGCAGGGCTGCGCACCTCGTGACCGATGGCGCGAAGCATCAGGTCTTTGGCTTCGAGCGCAAGCCGCTGAGCGGTGACGTCTTCATGCAGCGTGAGGGTTCCGGCAGGCTCGCCTTCCAGGCCCGGAATCACGACGCGGCGGACGTGGACGGTGCGATCCGGGTCGCGCATGCGGAGCTCGAGAGTCCCGTCCGACTCACCATCCTCACCCGGGACGGCGCCGGCCGCGGCGTAGATGTCGGCTGGTTTGCGTCCTGGCATCTCCGACGCTCGCAGGTTGTAGATCGCTTCGATCTCAGGGTTGGCGTAAACGATGTTGCCCGCGGCATCTTCGAGCATCACGCCCACTGGCGAATGGCGAAGGATCGCGTTCATCATGCGGCGCTCGCGATCGAGCGCATCGACCAGCTCGAGCTGGCCGATCTGGACCGCCGCCTGGCCGGCGAGCACAGCCGCGAGGCGCCGCGTTTCGGCGCCGCCGGCGGTCATCCTCGCGACCAGCAGGCCGGCGAGCCCGCCCTCGACCTGGATCGGGATCGCAAAAGCGTCCGGCGGAGCGCCGAGCAGGTCGAGGAGCGCGCGCAAGCGGCGGCTTCCCGCCGGCGAGCCGAGTGCTCGCAACAGCTGCGCACTATCGCTGACGGGCACCCTGGGGGCAACTTCTCCGTCGTCGGAGCGACGGACAAGCTGGCCGTCCTCGAGCAGCCACAGCTCGCCCTGCGAACCCGCCAGAGCGCGGCTGATCAGTCTCGCCATCTCCGACCGTGCGCGGTCGGGCTCGGTCGGGGTGAGCTCGGCGAAGGCCGCCACCGCCTCCAGGGTCCGGATGCGGCCGCGAGTCTCCGCGACCAGCCGGGAGTTTTCGATGGCGATTGCCGCATGGCGCGAGAAATCGAGCGCCGCAGAGGTCGGTTCGGCGAGATGCGTGGAAGCGTGGACTGAGCCAATGGCGCCGACGAGCCTGTCGCCGTACCACAAGGGGATCAACCCCCACGCGTGTCCATGTGCAGTTCCACTCAGGACCCCCGGATGCGCGTCGCGCCAGCTCTCCTCGGTGCTCAGGCCCGCCCACGAGAGCACCTGCTCGGCTGCCGCGTCGCCGCTACCCCGGGTCGCGCTTATGCGTCCCTCGGTGTCGAAGGCCCAACACACTGCGCCGGCGCACTCGAGCATCGTCCGTGCCTGGTCCGCGATGTTCGCCACCACGCTCATGAGCTCGTGGCCTGCGAGCGCCGCCAGCTCCTGGATGCGAACAGACTGCGCGAGGGCCAGCTCGTTGGCGTGGTGGAGCCGCATAGTACGCAGGGCAATCCCGACCACAGGCGCCGCGGTTTCGAGCAGCTTGAGATGAGTGGGCTGAAACCTGCCGCCGTCGTTGCGCATCGCGGCGATCCCCGCCACCACACGCTCGGCCTGGGTGATAGGAACCCAGACAACGTGGCTTGGAGACTGCGTGAAGATATGCCTTCCTATCGGTTCGGCAAGGTCCCTCGGATCAGGTTCGACCTCCAGCACACCGGTCTTGTCATCGATCATGCGGCGGAAGAACGGCGCCTGGCTGACCGGCACGGCGCCGATTGCAGTAACCGGAGCGCCACGCTCACCGGTGAACGCGGCCACGTCGCCTGCCGCGTCTAGGTAAGCGAGGACCATGTGTGTCGCTTCCAGGTATTCGCTGGCGACCGAGAAGATCGCCTCCGCGATCTGTTTCTCATCCGACGCGCCGGCCACGCCCATCTCGAGGATGTGAAGCGCTTCCAGTCTTGCGCGCTCGCCCTGCGCCTCGGCAAAGTGGTCGGCGTTCGCGAGCGCCAGGCTCACGTGCGCCGCGACGTCCTGCAGCAGCTTGACGTGCCATTCGTCAAACGCGGCCTCCTGGTACGACTGCAAAGAGAGCAAGGCCGTGATGTGATCACCGCTCAGCACCGGCACCCACACAAACGAACGCGAGATGAGGCGCCGGTCGCCGGGCGGTCCGGACGGGAACACCGCGACGCCTTCGCCGACGTTCCAGCGTTCCCTCTCGAGATCCTTGCTCTTGAATGATTGCGCCCACGGGTTGCTGCGGATCAGGACCGGCTTTCCAGTCTCGTACGCCTCGCGAGAGGCACCCGTGACAGCGAGTGCCACGGGCGGCACCACCTCTTCGACGCCCGCGACGTGCTGATAGCCCGACGCGATAGGACCGTCCGCGGTCTGCGTGATCGTGGCGAGGATGAACCCGTCGAAGCTCAGGAAGCTGGCGAGCTCTTCGCGAAGAGTGCGCATGATCGACCAGCGGTCGAGGCTCGAGGCGAGCCGGCGTCCTATCGAGTTGACAACCTCGAGCCTTCGTCTCTGGTTTTCGATCGCTTCGTAGCTGCGTGCGTTGCGCAGCGCGAGCGTGACCTCGTCGGACACGAGCTCCATGAATGAAGCAGTCGATTCCTCGTAGAGATAGGACCTCTTGCTCTTGATGCCGAGGGCGCCGCGCACGACGCCTCCTTCCTTGATCGCGACCCACAACGAGGACGAGGGTTCGTGCGTAATGAGGGGCTTCGAGTCGCGCGCCAGCGCGCGTGCTGGTACCAACTGCGCGGATCGCACAGGCACCTGTCGCGAAATCGGCGCGGAACCCGCTTGCACTCGCATGAAACGAGCTTCCTGGCCGGCGCCATCAGGCAGCGAGACCATCTCGAGGGTGTCTACGGGCAGGAGCTCGTTCAGGGTTGTGTGAAGCGCCGCCAAAACGCTCGCCTCGTCCAGGGTGGACGCCATGCCGCGGGCGATGCTGTTCAGCGCCCCCAGCCGGCGGGCCTGGTTTCGTGTCAGCTCGTTGAGGGCGGCGTTCGCGATCAGAACCCCGAGCCTGCGATGGACCTCCTCGAGGAACGCTGTCTCGGAAGCCGGCACGCGACGGTTGCGGTAGGACTGATAAGCCAGGCTCGCGATCACCTCGCCGCGATGCTCAACCGGCACCCAGATCGACAGCTTGGTCGTGCGACCCACGCCCGGCCCCTTTGCTTCCTCCCTCCACTTGGGGTCGTTCACCGTCACGGTCGTCTTCGGATGCTTGAAGTTGTTCTCGAAGAAGGACCCCGCCAGCGGTCGCCGGCGAAGGTCCTGGAGCACGCCAAGGTCGCTGGCGAGGGAGTGGTACCAGCCTTCCCGATCAAGGACCTGGAGAAGCACGACCCCGTAGCCGAAAAGTGGTTCCAGGCCGCGATACAGCACCTGGACGATGTCGGCTTCGGTGACACAGCTGCTCAGCTCGTGGATGAGCTCGGCAGGCGTCGTCGCGGGGACCGGTTCCTGAAGGCGGCGACCCGCCTTCAGCCTGGAGGTCGCGGCTGGTGCCGCTGGGACCCTCACCGGCTTGGCTCGCGTGTGGCGCTTCAGCGCTCGACGGGCTGGACCTGGCATTGCCACCGATACACTAACCCCGTGCCGTTCACCCCGCCCAAACCCATTGCTCCGACGCCGGAGGACCTCCTCGGCTCAACTGTCCTCGTAGTGGACGACGAGCGCGCCTGGCGAGTGATCCTGGAAACCGACCTGAGGATGCTCGGCTACAAGGTCTCGATGGCAGAGGACGCGGACCAGGCGCTAGAGAAGGCGCAGTCGGACCAGCCGGAGGTCGCGATCATCGACCTGATGCTGCCCGAGCCGATGGATGGTTGGGGGCTGCTCAACGAATTGAGGGCGCGCGGGCAGAAGGTGCCGGTCATCTTCTACACCGCTTACCCCGTCTTCCCCTCCGGAACCGACGATCCTGACGTCGTTGGGTATATGAGCAAGGCGATCGACAGAGCAGACCTGTATGCCCTTCTGCCCCCTGCGATCCGGCGCTCTCGCGAGCGCCGACGTTCAGACTCCTAGCTTGTTAAAGCCGGCCGAAAATCCATTCGACCCAGCCGGCGCCTGATGCCAGGGCCAGCACAGCCACAAACGTCACCGACAAGGAAACACGCCGAACCTTGATTCCCCAAGTCATCCCTACCCTACCCCTTTGTTTTTCGAACCGATGCCAGGACCGGAATCGAGTATGCGCCGGTGCATTCGTACTTGCTTATTCACATCCAGTCAATCTTCTTTAAGAATTATTTAGGGCAAACCTTGGAAAATCACAGGCTTAAGGGAAGGCCGCGGGGAGCGGGACGAAATCGCGAAGTGCGCCTACCTCCGCTGCCGCCTGGACTCGAGGTTTACAGGCCTGCCGATGTCCTCGGTTCGTCGGTGCTGGTGGTCGAAGACGAGGCCGCGATGCAGCAGCAATTGAGGATCGACCTCCAAGACCTTGGCTACCGGCCGTCCGTCTCCTCGTCAGCTCCTGAAGCGCGGCAGCTGCTCGAACGCGAGCGAGTGGCGGCGGTCCTACTCGACCTGGTCCTCGACGAGGGCGAGGATTCGGGCTTCGAGCTGCTGCAATGGATCCGCCAGCATCACCCCGGCCTGCCTGTGATCGTGCTCTCGGCCGCCCAGGTCAACTCGGCGTCGATCCGCAAGGCCTATGAGCTAGGCGCCAGCTCGTATTTCGTCAAAGGCAACGTGCCTATGGCGCACATCTACTCCGACCTCGCAGCTCGACTGGTCGAACGCGGAACCGGCCGGCCTGGCAGCTATCGCTTCGGCCGCCTTGAGTTCGACCCGACCCGGCGGACGGTCAAGGTGGGTCGCGACGAGGTCCGCCTCACGCCACAGCAGACGGCATTGGTGCTGTTTCTCGCCCAGGGCTCCAAGTCCGCGACGGCGCGAGACCTGATCGAAGCGGGCTTGTTTCGCACGAACGCCGCGCACTCGACAGTGCATTCGGCGCTGCTGACTTTGAGGCGGCGCCTCGACGGCCTGGAGCCCGGTCTGGGGCAGAAGCTTGTGCATGCAACCGCGCGGGGGTACAACCTGGTGTCCGTGCATGACTAGTTACCCCACGAACTCGGAGGCTTCGCCGTGAGTTCGCGGGGGCCCCTTGAGAACGACACGCCGATCCCGACGCCCAGCCGCTCCGTCCTCGACGAGGTGATCGAGCTGAGACGTCACTTCCACCGCCATCCGGAGGTGAGCTTCAACGAGCACGAGACCAGCCGGCAGCTAACGAACCGGCTGCGACAGCTGGGACTGGAGATCAAGCCGTGTCCCACAGAAACAGGGGTCGTGGCGCTGCTCGACTCAGGCAAGCCCGGAAAGACGGTGATGCTCCGGGCGGACATCGACGGCCTTCCGATACACGAAGAATCGGGCGATACCTTCGCCTCGCGGACCGACGGGCACATGCACGCGTGCGGTCACGACGCGCACATGGCGATCATGACGGGCGTCGCGCGCACGCTGGTCGATCACATCCATGACATGCGCGGCCGTTACCTCTTCGTGTTCCAGCCCGCCGAAGAGATCGTCGCGGGGGCTAAGGCGATGATCGCCAAAGGCCTCCTTGACCAGCACCATCCCGATTCGGTCATCGGACTGCACATCGCAAGCTTTCTCGAGTCGGGGACGGTGGTCTCGAAACCAGGACTGATGTGGGCTGGATCCGATGCGTTCGAGATCAACTTCTCGGGACCTGGCGGCCACGGCGGCATGATGGGGCGTCGCGGCAACGTGCTTGCGGCGCAGGCGTTCTTCGTCGAGCGGATGCACACCGTGGTCGAGGGCCTCGAGCAGGATGGCGTGCAGTGCCACATGACGATAGGCGACATCAGAAGCGACGGAGCGTGGAACATCGTGCCGCGCGGTGTCCTTGTGAAAGGCAGCGTTCGCACATTCAACGCATCGCTTCGCGAGCAAGCTCTCGAGCGCCTGAACGACCTTCTGCGGGAGACGGACAGCGAGTTCGACGTGGGCTCCACTGTCGATCTCGTGCACGGAACCGTGCCGCTGATGAATGAACCAAACGTCACGCGCACCGTGCTCGCCGTCGGACGCTCGATCATCGGGGACAGGGCGAGCATCCTCGGCCGGCCCCTCACAGTCAGTGACGACATCGCCGAATTTCTCACGCGGATCCCAGGGTGCTACTTCATGCTCGGAGCGATGCCGGCAGGTGCACCGCCTCCCGCCCACCACTCACCTGGGTTCCGCATCGATGAGAGTGCGCTGGAGATCGGCGTGAAAGTCTTGGCGGGATCGGCGTCACGACTCTCGGCTGAATAGTGATGTGTTCGGGAGTTAGCTGGACAAGGCGCGGCCTCGGCGGCCGGAGCCAAGGAGACGACGAGCACGCGAGGGAGCGCATCGCGTAGATGCGTGACCGAGCGCGCGCAGGAGGCGACGCAGGCTTCAGCGCCAGAGGCGCCCGGCCGACTAGGCCGATGCATTGGCCAGCGGTTTCCCGGACGCATCACTAACGTGTTGTGGATCGCCGCGATGGCGCTCGGCCTTCTGGCCGGCTTCGCGGCGCGCGGGCGCATCGACAATCTCGCGCGGCTTCACTTTCGGTGGCCGTGGCTTGTCGTTGCGGTCCTGGCGATCAGGGCAGCGGCGGTGCTCACTCCGCTCCGCAGCGTTGATGGCGTGCAGTACGTCTACGCGGCGGCCCTTGCCTCATTGGTCGCATGGGCCATCTGGCACGTCAACCGAGTCGCCGGCATCTGGCTCGTCGCGGCGGGCACCGCGCTCAACCTGGTCGTGATCGCAGCCAACGGCGGGCGGATGCCGGTGGCGGCAGAGCTCGCGGGTTCCCTGGTCCAGCGGGGGCACATCGGCCAGTACGTCCTGATCACTTCAGATACGCATCTCAACTGGCTTGCCGATTGGATCTCGCTGCCCGGAGTCGCCGGATGGGGACCTGTCGAGGCTTACAGCCCCGGCGACCTGATCATCGCCCTCGGCATCGTCGCGGTCATAGCCCTGGCGATGAGAGCTCGATCGGGAGCCGCAGAAACCCGGCCGGGTATAGTGGTTGACCCGCCGTGATCATCTTTTGGATCTTCACGCTCTTCGTCGGCAGCTCAGCCTTTGCCTTCGCTTACATCTATCTGCAGCTGGGCATCGGTTGGTCGCTGGCCTACGCCCTCATCGCCATGCTGCTGTGCCGCGGAATCCTGAGCATGGCGCGAAGGTGGCTGATCGTGCGGGAGCGAATGACTCCCGACACCGACACGATGAAGCGCACCGTCGAGACGAACCGGGCGATTTTCTGGCGGCGCGCCCTGTTTATCGGCGCGATCCCAACCCTGTACTTCGTGGTCATGTATTACGTGTTCAACCTGCTGCCGGAAGAGGCACTGGCGGCTCTGCCGGCGCTTCTGTCGCAGGTCTTCACCCAGCTCGTCTACCTCTTCTTCTTGCTTGGCGCCAACTTCCTGCTGTTCTTCGGCCCGTTCTACATCTACACGCGCATTGGCAAGACGATGATCAACCCTGACGACGCCAACTTCGGGGTGAAGATCGAAGACGTTCGGGGCCAGAAGGCCGCGGTCAACGAGATGAAGCGCATCCTCGACCTGATCGAGCACGGCAGGATGTTCGTGAAAGCCGGTGGCAAGCGTGAGCGGGGCGTGCTGATGGTGGGACCACCGGGCACTGGCAAGACGATGCTGGCCAAGGCGATCGCGTCCTCTTTGAACGTCCCTATCTACATCGCCAACGGCGGGTCTTTCGCCGGCATGTTCCTCGGCATCGACGCCCTGAGCGTCTACCTGATGGTTCGTGCCGCGCGCAAGCGCGCCAAGGTCTGGGGCGGCTGCGTGGTGTTCATCGACGAGATCGACGCTCTCGGCCAGCGGCGGTCGGGAACGGCCGGCGGAGCCGGCGGAATGATGGGCGGAATGATGGGCGGCGGTCAGCTCGGGTTGAACATGCTGCTCGTCCTCATGGACGGCATCGACAACCCCGGATTCCTGGTCCGGCAGCTGCGCGGTCTGCTGAACCTGACACTGGATGGGCTGTTCCTTCCGCGGGTGATCGCCTTCAACGGCACGCGGTGGCAGCTTCGTATTCCAGCCCTGAAAGCTCCGGCCTACAACATCATGTTCATCGGCGCGACCAACCGGCCGTCCGTCATGGACGAAGCGCTGACCCGACCCGGCCGGTTCGGGCGCCAGATCGTTTTCCGGCTGCCGAACCGTGACGACCGCAAGGACATCGCCGCTCTTTATTTCGACAAGAAGCAGCACGACCCCGCCCTGGACACACCCAGCCGGCGGGAAGAGTTTGCGAGGATCACCGAGGGCTACTCCCCCGCTGACATCGAACAGGTCCTGTCGCTTGCACTGCTCTACGGGTTCAACGACGGTCGCGAAAGGCTCAACTGGGCGGATATCCGCGAGGCCATGGGCAACGTCGAAGCCGGGCTCGCCATCCCCGTCGAGTACACCGAGCGGGACAAGATCGCCGTAGCGCGGCATGAGCTGGGTCATGCGGTGGCATCGCATTTCTTCAAGACCGGCCACGAGCACATCCGCCTGTCCATCCGTCGCCGCGCCACCACGCATGGCGAGATCGGCGGGTATCACAAGTCGCTTCCGACAGAGGAAGAGTGGCTCGAGTTCCGTTCTCAGCTCGCAGCCGACCTGCGCCATTTCCTCGGCTCGATCGCGTGCGAGCACGTCTTCTACGGCGAGAACACCAGCGGCGTTTTCGGTGACCTGAGCAGCGCCACCGCAATCGCGTGCCGCATGGTGGGCACTATCGGCATGGGTCCCGACACTCTCTCACCCGAGATGTCGACCAAGGCCATCAACATCGGCGAGCAGCTGATCTCCGTCGCAGAGATCCCCGCCGGATTGCACGCGCAGGGCACATGGCCCGGCGCCGTGTTGAGCAATCCTCGTGGGCGGCGCGTCGTCGCGCAGCTCCTTGGTTCGGCATACATCGACGACTGGCGTTTGATGAACGTGAACAAAGACGCCATCGACCAGGCCGCCGAGGCGCTGATCGCACAGGGCGAGCTTGTCGGAGATGAGATCAGCGGTCTGCTCGACTCGGTAGGGCTGCGTAACGTGACCGCGGCCGACCCCTATCCGCCCGACCTGCCCATGGTCCCCGACGTGCGGGCGCCGGTCACCGCTGTCTCGGAGTCAGCCTGATCCGACTCGCCGCAGCAGTGGTGGTTGCACTCGTCCTTGCGCTTCCCGCGCAAGCAGTCCACGCGCAGGATCCTGACCGCGGTCCGACCCCACAGCACCTGGCGGCGAAAATCATTGCCGCGGAGCTGGCGATGAGCCGGGCTTCGGCCGAGCTCGATTCCCTGAACGCGCAGCAGGCTTCGAGCTTGCTCGACTCATTGCGACTCGAGCTCGCCAAGGACCGGGCCGCGTATGCCTTTCGGGCCGCGGCACGCGATGAAGAGCTGCGCATCTATGAAGTCGCGAGTTACGCGAGCGTGGAGAGTGCAGTGCTCCCGCTCCTCCCCTCAGGACTACAGGCTTCGGTCCGGAACACCATCGCCGGGCTGCATTCTCTCTACATCCTGGGTGGAATCGACGAGTACTACCTCGTCAACGTCCATTTCACGCATCCGTACACCGACGCCAAACCTGTGAGCACGTTGCGCTCGTTTTACCTGGAGGCGCAGCGGAAGTACGGCGTCGACGCCAGCTACCTCGCGTCCATCAACTTCATCGAGAGCAACTTCGGTCGCATCAACGGCCCGTCATCCGCAAACGCTCTCGGTCCGATGCAGTTCCTACCCGAGACCTGGAAGAACTACGGCCAGGGCGGAAACATCATGGATCCGCACGACTCCATCCTTGCGGCAGCGCGCTACCTCGTGCATTACGGGGCCCCGTACAACATGCGCGTGGCGATCTGGCACTACAACCTCGACTACGACTATGTGGATGCGGTGGAGTACTTTGCGCGCGCTTACCGCACCGACCCTGGATGGCTCGACCGGATGTATTACTGGAACACGCTCGGATGAGATTCGTGAAGCTCACGGCGCTTGCGCTCGGACTTGTGGTCGCTGCCGCCTGCACGACCAACCCGATTTGGGCTCGGACATCACCCAGCCCAAGCACAAATGTCAGTCCGACCGCTGTCGTCCCGCTCCCGGTCGCGAGCCCAGCGCCTGTTGCGCAGGCCGCATTCGATCCAGCTCGAATCGTCAAGGTGCTCAGCCCGGCGGTGGCGGAGATCCTTGTCACGAAGGCCGCAGGCACCCGAGGCATCGGCAGCGGTTTTGTCATCGCTCACGAGCAAGGCGCCAGCTACATCGTCACGAACAACCATGTCATCGCGGAGGCGACGAGGATCGTCGTCCTGATGCCTGACGGGAAGCATTTTCTCGCGAAGATCCAGGGGAGCGACACCATCCAGGACCTGGCCGTCGTCAGGGTTGAGGACGCGTCCCTACCACTCGCGTATTTCGGCGACTCGACCAAGCTTGTGGTGGGCCAGCAGGTCCTCGCCATCGGAAGCCCGCTTGGCAACCAGGGCTCGGTCACGTCAGGAATCATCTCGGCCCTGCACCGCACCCTGACGGCAACAAATCGCCCAGGGACGCACAGCGAGGACTTGCCCGATGTCTTGCAAACTGACGCGGCGATCAATCCGGGAAACTCGGGCGGCCCACTGGCCGACGCGGACGGAAACGTGATCGGTGTCAACACGGCGATGGAGGCAACCAGCCAGGGCATCGGGTTCGCGATTCCAAGCCTGATCGCCAAGCGCATCGCCATGGACCTCATCGCCGGCCGCAAGCCCGGCCATCCGTACATGGGCATCTGCTACCAGTCGGAGGACGCCGCCCTGGCAGCCGGCAAGGACATCCCCGGTTTTGGCGTGCTAGTCACCGCAACGCTGCCGGGGAGCCCGGCCGCCAAAGCCGGCCTCAAGGCAGGTGACGTGATCGAGAAGGTGGATGGAATCGAGCTGAACAACGGCCAGACGCTTGGGGGCGCGATCCAACCCAAGGGCCCGGGCGCCAGAGTGCAGCTGACAGTCCTTCGCTCCGGCGCCACCACGACAGTGCCACTGACCCTGGCCGACCGGTCATCGGCGCCCGCCGCGAACTGCCCAGTGCCCTAGCTCTCGCCCGTCTGGTCAGTCGTCGAAGCCGCTGAACTGTCTGGAAAACATCCACCAGAAGAAGAGGAAAGCGCCCAGCCCTGACAGGATGGCGGCCAGTAGGCTCGAGAGCACACTCTGACCCTGGGACAGGTAATAGCCACCGTAGCCAAAGAAGGCCAGGACGCCCAACAGAGAAGCAAATCCTCGTCTGGTCCGCAACCTCGGCGGCAAACGTTGGATCAGGCCGCGTCTTTCCGCTTCCATTTGCTTCTGGCGCGCACGCCGGTCGGTTGACCTGGGCATCAGCAAACGCATTTTGGGCGACGTGGGGGTTTGCGAGTTCCTCGGTGCCCCCGTAGCATTGTGCGAGTATCCACTCATGGAGTACCGCATCGAACAGTTGGCGCGGTTGGCGGGCGTCGCTGTGGACACCATCCGCTTTTACCAGGGCAAGGGCTTGCTCGACGCGCCTCGGCGCGAAGGCCGGGTGACCTGGTACGGCGAAAGCCACCTCGGCCGGCTGCGCCGGATCAAAGAGCTGCAGCAGCAGGGCTTCACCCTCACGGTGATCCAGCGCTTCTTGACCGGAGAGCTCGAGCCTTCGGATGAGGCCCTGGTCGCCGCCGTCACCCGACCGGCCCCACCTCAAATCCTGACGTTGGGCGAGCTGGCCGACCGGAGCGGAGTGGCCGAGCCGCTGCTCAAGAGCCTCGAGCAAGCCGGGCTCCTGGTTCCGATAGAAGGTGGCGACGAGCCGTTTTATCCGGCCGATGACCTGAAAGCCATCGCGGCCGGCATGAAGCTGATTGCGGCCGGCGTACCGCTAGGCGAGCTGATGGAGCTGGGCAAGGACCACGCGGCGGCGGTCGATCGCACCGCCCGGCAGGCCGTGGATCTCTTCGACCGCCACGTGCGCGAGCGCATCCAGTCCGAGGGAGGTGCCGCCGAAGCCGCCGAGCGCCGCCTGCTGGAAACGTTCAACGAGCTGCTCGAAGCAAGTGGCACGCTGGTCAGGCATCACTTCGAACGCACCCTCCTGCGCGCCGCGCGAGAGCATATCGAGAAGCGATGAGGTGAAAACCGCGACTTCAGTCCGCACATGGGAGCTGGATCGCACCCCAGACCTCATCGACCTGGTCAGCGCGGCACGCGACAACGGACACGAAGTTTTACTGATCGAGCGGCCGATGCCGGACGCGGTCAGCGTCGCCGCACTTGGCAAAGTCTTCGACATCGTGGCCGCGAAAGGCGGTGTCTCACTGGAAGACATGAATGGCAAGGTCGTCGACTTCGAGGCTGGGGACAAAAGGCTGCTCGCGGCATCGCGCTTGTGGCGCAGGGTTTGCGAGTCCCTGGCCGGAGCAATCGCGGTCGGCGGTTTTGCCTACCGGCCGGATCGCGAGCCGGGCGGTCCGTGGTCAGGCTTTCCGGCGCTTCTTCTGCGCGTGCCCGCGCTCGCGGTCACGCGTAGCCGCGGCCGCACCTACGCCACCGCCATGACAGCGGATGCGGAGGCGCTGCTCGAGCTGAGCGCGACAGGTGTCCGTGCCCCCGCGGCGCGCAAGCTGGAGGTGACGCCCGTCCGCAACCCTGTCGCCTGGACCGCTGCGGTGGGAAGCGCTGCTGCCCGCCTTCGCGCAGGCGATGCGGCGAAGGTAGTGCTGGCGAGAGAGGTGCTAGCCCGCGGTGACGGCGTCGTGTCTGCCGCGATGGTTGCTCGTTCACTTCGAGCCGCGTACCCATCCTGCTTCACATATCTCATCACGGGCGCCGATGGAACCGCGTTCGCCGGCGCATCGCCGGAGCTGCTGGTCCGGCGATCGGGTGACCGGGCTTTCTCGCAGCCGATGGCAGGGTCCGTCGCGCGAGGCGGGACCGATGCAGAGGATGAGCGGCTGGCGCGCCAGCTCGAGGACAGCGCCAAGGATGCGGTCGAGCACCGCGTCGTTTCGGAATTCGTCGTCGACGCGATGCGGCCGTTCGCGCGTTCGGTCTCCGCAAGGAAGCCTGAGGTCGTTCGCTTCACCAACATCCAGCATCTCGCCACCTCCGTCACCGCAGAGCTGAGCCAGCCGCCGGCCGACGCGCTCGAGCTCGCCGCTGCCCTCCACCCCACGCCCGCCGTTGGCGGCTGGCCGCGAGAAGCGGCCGACGCACTCATCGACGAGCTGGAAGGAATGGAGCGCGGGTGGTATGCGGGCGCCGTCGGTTGGATCGACTCGCACGGCGATGGCGAGTTCGCGGTAGCGCTGCGCTGCGGGTTGCTGTGGGAGGACGGGGCGCGGCTCTATGCGGGAGTTGGAGTGATGCCCGACTCGGATCCCGCCCGCGAGCTGGAAGAAACAGAGTTGAAGTTCAAGGCTTTGCTCACCGCGCTGGTCTGATGGACGCAACCATCAACGGCGCGCGGATCCACTACGAGCGGTCGGGGACAGGACTCCCCATCCTTTTCATACACTCAGCTCTCGCCGACTCGCGGATGTGGACGCCGCAGGCGAAAGCGTTCGCGAACCAATTCGACATGATCAGGCCGGACGTCCGTGGGTTCGGTCAATCCGAGATGCCGCCGGTGCCTTACTCGAGACAAGCCGACCTCGTTGGACTTCTCGATCACATCAGAGTGACTCGCACTCACGTGGTCGGTAGCTCCATGGGCGGAACGACGGCGATCGACTTTGCCCTGGAGCATCCAGACCGCGTGGAACGGCTCGTCCTGATCGCAAGCGGCGTGAGCGGATCAAACCTCGGCGAGGGAGACGCTGCGCTGTTTGCCGACGTGGAAGCTGCCGACAAGGCGGGTGACATGGATGCGGTAAACAGAGGGGAGGTCAGAGTCTGGATCGATGGCCCTGGCCGTCCCGAGGGCAGCGCTCCTAAGGCAGTACGGGACCTGGTTCTCGAAATGAATGGGCAGGCGCTTCACGTCGATTGGAACTCCGCGCAACATCTGAGCCTGGACCCTCCGGCAATCGGAAGACTGGAAGACATCAAGGCGCCAACGCTCGTGATCGTCGGCGACCAGGACCTTCCTCACTGTCTCGCCAATGCCGACATGATCACGTCTAGGGTTCCAGGTGCACGGAAGGTGATCATTAGAGATGCGGCGCATCTGCCGAGCCTCGAGCGACCGGAAGAGTTCAACCGCGTGCTGCTGGACTTTCTCAAGCAATAAACAGAATGCGAATCAACGGCGCACGAATCCATTGCGAGCGCTCCGGCGCCGGCGTACCGGTCGTGTTCCTTCACGCCGGACTCGCGGACTCGCGCATGTGGTGGGGTCCAATTCCGTCGGTTTTGCGCGAAATCGACCTTTAATCGAAGATGATTCGGTCGGTTTTGCGCGAAATCGACCTAATCGAGGGCGCCAGCTAGGCCTCTAGCCCTTCAGGGCGGAAGCCGCCGCCTCCCAGCACAACCGATGCCCGTTCACGCTGTCCTCGCGCTTGAACTTCACGACCACCATGGTCGAAGTGGGCGCGGCAATCGCGTCGGCGATCGCGGGCTCGAGTCCCGCGCGATCCGTCACCGGGCTGTACACAAGTCCGTAGAGTCGCGCCACCTGCGCGAAATCCAGGCCGAGCGGCGTCGCGAAAAGCTCCTCGAAAACGTCCTGATGCTCAGCTTGCGGAAGGAAGTTGAAAACGCCCCCACCATCGTTGTCGCACACGACCAGCGTGGCCCGAATCCCATGCCGCCGCAGCGCCCACAGCCCGTTCATGTCGTGATACAGCGACAGGTCGCCAAGCAGTAGCACCGTCGGAAGATTTCCCCGCCCCGCGGCCAGACCCAGCCCCGTCGAGACCAGACCATCGATGCCGCTCGCGCCTCGATTCGCATAGAGCTTCTGTTGCGGCCTAGCCTGCGGCCAGAAAGCCTCGACAGCGCGGATCGGCATGCTCGAGCCAACGAAGACCTGCGCCGGATCGGGAAGTCGCGTGCTCAAAGCGCGCACCACGTGCCCCTCATGCATGGGCGTCGACACGAGCGTCGCCGCGATCGCCGCGGTGGCGCGCTTGCCCGCCGCCGCCCACTGGTCACGCCAAGTGACTCGCTCGAGCGGGGGCAGCGCTTCGAGCAGCGGCTGCGGTTCACACCCGACGACGTTGGTGGCAACGTGGTCCTGGTCCCGCCAGGCGTGGTCCGGGTCGATGAGGAACGTCGGCGCCGAGGCCGCGGCAAGCCATTTGTTCAATGCCGGGGAAGTCGGCATGGCCCCGAGCCGGATCACGAGGTCCGGCCCGTGCTGCAGCGACCATCCAGCTCTCAGCAGCGCCTCATAGGACTCGATCGAACCACCGGTCTCGGGGCGCCTCAGCTGGGAGGTTGGCTCGGCAAGTACCGGAAGACCCAGGCGGTGGAGCGCCGGTGCCAGCCGGTCGCCATCGCGCATCTCGCCGGCCACCACCAGCGGGCGCTGCGCACGCTGCAGGGCGGAAGCCAGCGCGGCCACCTGCGCCGGCGTGGGCAGCATCCGGCCGCGGGTCACTGACTGACCCGACACCCCGATCGCGGCAGGCACATGACCGGGCTTGGGCACCAGAGGTTCTCGAAATGGAAGGTTCAGGTGCACGGGGCCGGTCGCCGCCTCAGCCACCGCTCGCGCCGCCAGGCGCCGCCACATGCGAGCCGCGTTGGGCAGCTCAACCGGCGCGCCCGGATCGAAGAACCACCTGACCGCCGTGCCGTATAGCCTCTGCTGGTCGATCGACTGGTTGGCGCCCGCGCCCTGCAGCTCGGGCGGGCGGTCCGCGGTGAGAACGATCAGCGGCACGCGCGAGTAAGAGGCTTCGACCACCGCCGCGTGGAACTCGACCGCTGCCGTTCCGGAAGTACACAGCAGCACGACAGGCTTACCCGTGGCCTTGGCCAGGCCGACCCCGAAAAACGATCCAGAACGCTCATCGATGTGGATCAGAACGTTGGTCTTGGGATGGCGCTGAAAGGCCATGGCGAGAGGAGCCGACCGCGATCCGGGGGAGATACACACGTACTCGACGCCTTGAGCCGCCAGCTCGTCGACGAACGTGGCCGCGAAAGATTGCGTTACATCCATAGGATTGAGCCCTTGTGATTCTCGAGGGTGACGACGTGAGATTGAGCTACTTCGTGAGCGGCGAAGGCACGCCAGTCACCCTGCTCCATGGCTTCACGCAGAGCGGGCCCAGCTGGCTCGAAACCATTTCCAGGATGCCTGAAGGCTGGATGTGGATAGTCCCCGACCTGCGCGGGCACGGCGAGACCCGGACACGGCCGGACGCGGTCTGCACCATGGACGCCTGCACTCGCGACCTCGAGATGCTGTGGGACCACCTCGGCGTGTCGCGTACCCATCTCGCCGGCTACTCGATGGGCGGACGCCTCGCGCTGCATGTCGCGGCACGGCGACCAGAACGCATCCTCTCGCTCCTGACCATAGGAGCGCATGCGGGCCTCGAGGAAGAGGCGCGCGAAGGGCGCCGGCTCGGCGACGATTCCCTGGCCCATCGCATCGAGAATGACGGACTCGAAGCGTTCGTCAACTACTGGAGCGCGCTGCCTCTGTTCGCCGGCATGGAGCGACGAGGCCCTGCCTTCGTTGCGCAGGCGCGAGCGGAGAGGATGACCAACCACGTCGCCGGCCTGGCCTGCTCGCTGCGCGGCATGGGGGCCGGGAGCATGGACCCGCTGTGGGACGACCTGGCGCGCGTCTCCTTTCCATGCACCTTCGTCGCCGGACAGCTGGATCACGGCTACGTCAGCTCGGCCCGCCGCCTCGCGGCGACGGTGCCCAACAGCCGGGTCGAGGTCGTACCCCGGGCCGGCCACACCGTGCATCAAGAGAGGCCTGAAGCCTTCACCCGAATCCTCGCGGGTCACCTCACGGCGGCGACGTGGGCCGTGCCCACGCCGGAGCCCTCGCGCGAGTTGGCGGCCGGCGACGATTGGCCTTCGAGCTCGACCTCGGCCTGAAGGCCAGCAGCGTAACGAGCCGCTCCCATCCGCTCCTGGTCGAGCATCGCTCCGTCGTCAAACCGCCGCAACACGAACCTCGTGCATCCCGCGCGGCGATGTCGCTCGACGTCGCGGGCCACATCCACAGGCTTGCGCGCGCTGATGATGGCGCTCTTCAAAGCAGCAAGCCAAGCGCGAACAGCAGCGCGTACGCAAGCTCAGCCGCGGCCATGCGCTTCAGCGCGCGCACCAGGGCAGGTCCGGCGGCGGTTGCGTATGCGATGCGCACGGGCACCACGGCGATCGGGATGGCTAAGGCGACGAGCAAGACTGTCACGCTCGCGAGCTTGAGCAGCACGACGATGATCGGTATAGCAAAGGCAAGACAGACGAGCGCGACGAGGAGTAGACGAGTGCGCGGCCGGCCGATTCGCGTCGCCAGCGTCCTCTTACCTGCCGCCGCGTCGGTGTCGATGTCTCGCAGGTTGTTCAAGACCAGGATCGCCGTTGCCAGGCAACCCATCGCACTTCCGATGAGGATGGCGAGCGGCGTGACGTGCAGCGTCTCGACATAAACCGTGCCGGCCGTCGCGACCAGGCCGAAGAAGAGAAAGACGAAAACCTCGCCCAGGCCGAGGTAGCCGTAGGGCCGAGGGCCCCCGGTGTACAGCCAGCCGGCGAGCAGGCACGCTACGCCGGCGAGCAGCAGGCGCCAGTCCGTCGCAAGGCTGAGGATCAAGCCCGCGACCGCAGCGACACCAAACGCTGCGATGGCCGCCCACCTCACATCGTCGGGGCGGACGACGCCCGACGACGCGGCCCTCAGCGGCCCGATCCGCCGCGGCGTGTCAGCGCCGCGCGCGTAATCCGAATAGTCGTTGGCGAAGTTGACCGCGATCTGCATCGCGACCCCGACCAGCAGCGCCAGCAGGCCCGCCCCGAGCCTGGGTTCACCCTCGTGCACCGCGATTGCCGTGCCGGCCAGCACCGGCGCGACCGAAGCAGCCAGCGTGGCGGGGCGCACCGCCGACCACCACACGCGCGCGGGCGTGAGTGTCGGAGCCGCGGTTGCGATCACGGTCGCTTGGGGAACTTCGAGAAGTCGGGCTTTCGCTTCTGGACGTATGCATCCCGACCCTCTTGCGCCTCTTCGCTCATGTAGTAGAGCAGCGTTGCGTCGCCGGCGAGCTGCTGGATGCCGGCAAGGCCGTCGTCCACCGCATTGAGCCCGGCCTTGAGCATGCGCAGCGACAGCGGGCTCAGCTCGAGCATCCGCCGGCACCACGCCACCGATTCGTTCTCGAGGTCGGCGAGCGGAACGACTTTGTTGACCAGCCCCATGTCCAGCGCCTGCTGCGCGTCGTACTGCTCGCAAAGAAACCAGATCTCGCGTGCTTTCTTCTGGCCGACTATCCGCGCGAGCAACCCCGCCCCATAGCCGCCGTCAAAGCTGCCCACACGCGGGCCGGTTTGGCCGAAGCGGGCGTTGTCGGCGGCGATGGTCAGATCGCACACGACATGCAGGACGTGGCCTCCGCCAATCGCGTAGCCGGCAACCATCGCGACCACCGGCTTCGGCAGACGGCGGATCTGGATCTGCAGGTCGAGCACGTTGAGGCGCCCGGTGCCCTTGGGGTCGATGTATCCGTCGTCACCGCGAATTCGCTGGTCGCCGCCCGAGCAGAACGCCTCGGTCCCGGCGCCAGTGAGGATGACGACGCCAACCTCCGGGTCGTTGCGCGCAACCTCGAACGCTTTCAACATCTCGGACACGGTGGTCGGCCGGAACGCGTTTCTGACCTCGGGTCGGTTGATGGTGATCTTGGCGATCCCGTCCCAGGTCTCGTAGATAACGTCCTCGTATTCGCCGGATCGGCGCCACCCCGAACGTTTCAAGCTGTCACTCCTAGAGCGATCACTAGCACTATTGCGAATCGTACGCGCTTCGGGTCGTCGGAAAAGAAGGAACTAGACGCGCTGGCGAGGCTTGCGCCGCGGGAAGAGACGGACGATCTTCGCGTAATCCTCGGGCGTGTCGATGTCGTCTGGGCGGCCTGGGGCAGGCACCATGTCGAGCAGCTCCGGGTGCCCCTGCAGGATCTGCCGGGCGCCCGCGTCGCCCTTGAGCGCGTAGAGCTCTTCCCACAGCTCGCGCGAGATCACGACGGGAGGCGCCCACTCGCCGTGCGCTTGCGACACGGCGACTGCAGGTCGCGAGCCTTCGCGACGCCACGCTCGCATCAGCGTCGCGATGGTGCGCGAGCCGACGAGCGGCTGGTCGCCAAGCAGAACCACCGCCGCCTGGATCTCGTCGCGCATGGCTCGCAACCCCACCTGCAGCGACGAGGCCATGCCGGTCCTCGCCTTCGGGTTGTGGACGAGCTCCGCATCGCCGTGCACGGCATCGCGAACATCGTCCGTCGAATACACGACGACGACCTGGTGGCACCCGCCCTCCGACGCGGACTCCATCGCGTGACGAACCATCGGCTTGCCGTCGAAATCCAGGAGCAGCTTTTGGGATCCCGGCATGCGCGAGCTCGAACCGGCCGCCAGGACCACAGCGCCGATGGGCAGGAGGGCGGCGCCGAGCCGCTCGAAAGGCGGCCGGGCTGACCTGATCCACTCGACCTCGATGTTGGCGCGAATGGCGCTCTCCGCGAACACGCGCAGGCGCTCGCTGTCACCGTCGACCAACATCAGGCGCCGGCCGGCAAAAACTGACATCTCCGGGACCGCCTCGGGCAAGCCGACCACGGCCACAGCGCGGCAATCGGGCCTCGACGCCAGGTGCTGAAGAGCGGAGTCGAGATCGCGACCCCGGACGACCAGGCTGTGGGGACCTTCAGGCTCTCGGTAAGTGCGCCCTCTGACCGCCAGGTCCAGGTCGCCCATCACGAAGATCACCATCTCGACACTGAGCATGCCAGAACGGACCCGCCTTACTCTCTTTGGAATGCCCCTGCTTGGAGCGCACGTGGATTCGTCCGGGGGACTGCACCTCGCCTTTGAGCGAGCCAAGGCGATGGGCGCCGAGGCGATCCAGATCCATCCCACTCCACCCGGCTTCTGGGGGTCGCCGAAGCTCGACGAGAATCGCATCGCCACGTTCAAGGAGGCCGCCGCGAAGCACGGCCACCCGCCGTTTTACTTTCATGCCGTCTACCTGATCAACCTCGCCGGCGACGACCCGACCTTGCGGCAGCGCTCGGAGAGCACGCTTGCCGGGTATCTCAAAGCGGCCGACGAGCTGGGCGCAAGCGGCGTCATCTTTCACACGGGATCGCACAAGGGCGCGGGCTTCGAGGCCAGGCTTCCCTCCATCCTCGCGCACCTGAAGAGCGTGCTCGAGCGCGCGAATCCGACCACCGCGCATCTGCTGATCGAGAACAACGCTGGGCTCGGAGGTTGTGTGGGTGCGCGCTTTGAAGAGATCGCGCAGATGCTTGCCGGCCTGGACGACGAGCGCGTGGCGGTCTGCTACGACACGTGCCACGCCTTCGCTTCCGGCTACGACGAACGCACCCCCGCCGATGTTGCCAAGACGCTCGACGAGCTCGACCGCGTCATCGGCCTGTCACGCGTAGAGGTCATTCACTGCAACGATTCCGTCACGGGCCTTGGTTCCAACCGAGACCGCCACGCGAATATCGGAGAGGGGCTGATCGGCGAGGAGGGTTTTCGAGCCCTGCTGCACGAGCCCCGACTCGCGAAACTCCCGTTCATCCTCGAGGTGCCCGGCGCCGGAGATGGTCCTGACGCGGCGCAGGTGGCTGTACTGAAGCGACTCGCGAAGTAAAAGCGCGGGCCACCCGGGTCCAAAACGTGAGGCCCAGGTCGGATAGCGACCCTGCCGTTAGGCGGCTGTTCTCCATCTCCCGCTGGAGGTCCTTGAGCCGCTCGAACGCGACGTCCTCGTTGTAGTACTCGTGCATCCCGGGTTCCTCCGTAACCAATGTTCGCTGTATGCCAGTTAGTATAACCGATGTTGGTTTTATGCGGGTTATGGATATACTCACAATCGTGGCTGACCGAGAGACGGCTTCCGGAGACATCGGGCTCATCCAGGCGTTCGTGAACACCGTCGACCTTCAGGACGGACCCGACGACCTTCAGGACGGACCCGAGGACCTTGTCGACCCCAACACGCTCAGGGCCTGGCTGGTTGCAAAGGGCCTGATGGAAAGCTCCCATCAGGTCGACGCCGGCGACCTCAAGCACGCGATCGCCCTCCGCGAGGCAATCCGCGGCGCGATAGGACCCAACTCCGGATTTCCGGTGTATCCGGTCGACATCGCCACGCTCAATGGCGCAGCCGCCGCCAGCGGTTTGCGGATGCGCTTTGGCGCGGACGGCAAACCGCGCATGGAACCCGAGGCACCAGGCGTCGTCGGTGCGATGGGACGCATTGTCGCCACGCTTTACGCGGCGATGGAAGATCCGAGCTGGACCCGGCTCAAGCTGTGCCGCTCACAGCAGTGCCGTTGGGCTTTCTACGACCGCTCGAAGAACCATTCGAGCCGCTGGTGCACGATGGCCTCCTGCGGGAACCGTGAGAAGGCAAGGCGATTCCGGAGCCACAAGGCGCAGGCCTAGGCGCGTGAGGCTTTGACCTCGCGCATCGCGCTTCCGGAGCCGCCAAATCTCACTGACGTGATCTCGGCCAGGATGCCAAGCGCCGTGTCCTCCGCCCCCCGGCCCCCAAGATCGAGACCGATAGGGCCGTGGACCCGCGAAAGCTGCTCTTCTGTGAACCCCTCCGAGCGAAGCGCGTCGAAGCGGTTCTGGTTAGTCTTGCGGCTACCAATCGCGCCGACATAGCCGGCGTCCTTCGCCAGCACCGAACGCAACGCCGGCAGGTCGAACTTCGGATCGTGCGTGAGGATCACCACGTACGTCGAGTTGTCGATGACGAGCTTTGCCATGGCTTCGTCGGGCCAGGCGACGATGAGCTCGTCGGCCTCCGGGAACCGCTCCTTCGTGGCGAACTTCGCGCGAGCGTCCACGATGGTGACCCGATAGCCCATCACCTTCGCCAGCCGGTGCAGCGGGATCGCGATGTGGATCGCCCCCACGATGATGAGATGCGCCGGCCGGCGGAACGGCTCCACGAACACGTTGCCCTCGCGGTGCGCCAGCTCAGATCCTGGTGGTGTCCACCCTTCGACAAGTTCCGCCTCGCCGGTAACAAGATTGGTGCGCAGCGTGGCCTGCTCATTGCGGTGAAGCTTCGCGATCAGCCGCTCGTGTACCGGCCCGAGTGGCTCGACGAACACTTCAATGTGTCCGCCGCAGGCAAGTCCCACCTCGAACGCGACGTCATCCGCGACACCGAACGCAGCCACCTTCGATGCGCGGCTCTTCAGAACTTTCTGCGCCTCTTCGAAAACCGCGCCTTCGATGCAGCCGTTGGACACCGAGCCGGCCATTTTGCCCGAGCGCGTGACCACCATCTTCGAACCAAGAGGTCGTGGACTCGAGCCCCACGTCTCGACCACTGTGGCGAGCGCAATCTCTTCGCCTGCTTTGCTCCACTCGGTCAATTCGGTGAGCACCTCGCGCATCATCGGCCTCTGGCTCGGCTGGTCAGCCCCGCCAGCAGGAGGCCCAGGTCCTCCAGCGCTTTCAGGTTGTGCGCGGCCAGAAAGTCATCGACATGCGGCAGCGCAGCCGCCATGCCGCGCGTCAGCGGCTGGTATCCCTCCGAGCCAAGGAGGGGGTTGAGCCAGATCAATCGGTGAGCCGAGCGGCGGAGGTGGATGAGCTCCGCGGTGAGTCGGGCCGGATCGCCACGGTCCCATCCATCGCTGACGACGATCACGACCGCACCGTGCCCCAGCACCCGCCGGGCCCAACGACGGTTGAAATCCCCCAGCGCTTCTCCGATGCGAGTGCCTCCACTGAAATCGTGGACGCCTTTGCTCACCGAGTCGAGGCACCGGTCGAGGTCGCGATAGCGAAGTAGTCGAGTGATCCGCGTCAGGCGGGTCGAGAAAACAAATGCCTCCACGTCCTCGCGTCGAGCTATCGCGTGCGCAAAGATCATCAGCAGCCGCGAGTAACGCTCCATCGAGCCGCTCACGTCGCAGATCAGGACCAACGGCCTTCTCCGTACGCGGGGCCTGCGGTGGAAGAGGCGCATCAGCTCTCCGCTCGACCGGATCGCATGACGCGCCGAACGGCGCAGGTCGATCCGTCCCGCCCGTGCGGCACGCAGGCGGCGGGTCTTGCGCTCGGCCACCCGCCAAGGCGCTTGCTCGAGGAGACGCCGGACCTGCTCGGTCTCCTCCCAGGTCATCTGCTCGAAATCCTTGTGGCGCAAGAGCTCCTCGGCGCTGTAGCCGCTGGAGCTGACCGGCTCCGTGGTCTGCTCCTTCTCCCGGTTCATCTGCGAGCTGCCGAGGCCCAGGGCGTTGGCCCAAGCCTTGGCCCGTTCAGGCGACATCGGCAGCGCACGGCTGCGGCCTGGCAGCACGCCCGCCGCGGCGCGAGGATCAGGAGGCGCCCAGAAGATGTCAAAGGCTGCCTCGTAGGTCGGAAGGTCTTCCTTGCGGCTGACGAACACCGCCCGTAGCGCGTTCCGGAAATCGATCTGCTGCTTGAGGTCGATACAGCCGAGCGCGCGGGTCGCGTCGGTCAATCGCCGGGGCCCAGCCTCCACGCCCGCGTCATGCAAAAGCCGCGCGAACGCGCCAAGCCGCGGCAGGAGATCTGGCCCTTCAGGCACCTCGCGCCTTCTCGACGAGCGAGGGAATCTGCTCCCGCACCCGCTCGAGGTCCTCCTGGTATTTGAGCGCCGAGCCGAGGGTCGCATTGACGAGACTCGGGTCGATGCGCGTCGCGCCCAGTGCAGCGAGCGATCGCGCCCAGTCGAGCGTTTCCGCGACACCGGGCACTTTGTAAAGGTCCATCGATCGCAAGCCCTGGACCAGCCCGGCCACCTCGCGCGCGAGGCCGTCGGCAGCCTCGGGGGCACGCGCCCGCACGATCTCGACTTCCTTCTCGAGGTCTGGGTAGTCGATCCAGTGATAGAGGCAGCGGCGCTTGAGCGCGTCGTGCACCTCGCGAGTCCGGTTTGAAGTGATGACGACGAATGGCGTGCGCTTGGCTTTGATGGTCCCGATCTCAGGGATCGACACCTGGAAGTCGGACAGCAGCTCGAGCAGGAACGCTTCGAACTCTTCGTCGGAACGATCGATCTCGTCGATCAGCAGCACAGGCGGTGTTGGATCGTCGTTGTCGATCGCGTCGAGAAGCGGCCGGCGCAGGAGAAACTCGGAGCTGAAGATCTCGCGCTCGGCAACACGTCGGTCCTCGCCTTCGCCCATCAGCCGAATGTGCAGCAGCTGCCGCGGGTAGTTCCACTCGTAGACGGCGTGCGCCAGGTCGATGCCTTCGTAGCACTGCAGGCGGATGAGCCGCGCACCCAGGACGTCGGCCATCACCTTGGCGGCCTCCGTCTTGCCAACGCCCGCCTCCCCTTCGATGAAGAGCGGCTTCTCCAGCTTCAGGGCCAGGAAGATCGAGGTGGCGAGGCCGCGGTCGCCTATGTACTTGCGTTCCCGCAGGCGCGACTCGACGTCCTCGATGGTCGCGGGAGAGCCGCTTGTCACGCCCACAGATTACGAGGTGGCTCGGCGACGCACCGAGCCACCCCTATCCCTAACTCGCCTGCTCGATCGCCCTCTTGGTCAGCACCCGAGCGAGGTGCTTCTTGTACTCGGGGCTGGCTCGCAGATCGCCCGATGGCGTCAACCCATCAGACGCGTGCTGCGCCGCTTCCTCTGGCTTGGCGCCCTTTTGCAGCGCGTCCTCGACGGCCTTGGCGCGGACCGGCGTCGGTCCTACGTTCGTCAGGCCGATGCGCCAACCGCCGTTCATCTTCTGGGCCGCGGCGCCGACTATCGCCCAGTCGAACAGACGGCGGCGGAACTTGATGTACTTGTGCGCACCATCCGCCACCGGGAAGACGACCTCGGTAACTATCTCGTCGGGGCCGAGCGGAGTGGTGAACAGGTCCTTGAAGAAATCCTTGGCGGCGATAGTCCGACGGTTGGTCACGATCTCAGCGTCGAGCATGAGGGCGATGGTCGGATAGTCGCCCGCGGCATCCGCGTGTGCGACCACTCCACCGATAGTGCCCATGTTGCGTACCTGGTTGTCACCGACCTCACCCGCCACCTCGGCGAGAATCGGCAGCTTGTCCTTGATGACTGCCGAGTTCTGGATTTCAACGTGCCGCGTCAACGCGCCGATGCGCACCTTGGAGCCGTCGGCTTTGATGTAGTCGAGCTCTTTGATGCCTGTGATGTCGACCAGCGCTTTCGGCTGGGCGAGGCGAAGCCGCATCAGCGGGATCAGGCTGTGCCCGCCCGCCAGCACCTTGGCGTCCTCCCCGTATCTGTTCAACAGCTTTGACGCCTCATCGACGGAGGAGGCTCTGACGTATTCGAATGCTGCGGGAATCACCTGCGGGCCTCCTTTCCATTGCCGTTTGATGCCGCGCGCGCTCTGCGCATCTGCTCCCAGAGCCGGTCGGGGCTGGCGGGCATGTCAACGTGTTTGATCCCGAGCGGGCTCAGAGCGTCACAGATCGCGTTGATCACCGCCGCCGAGGCGGCGATGGTGCCCGCCTCGCCAATCCCCTTCACCCCCATCTCGTTGGTCGGGCTTGGCGTTACGGTGCTGTCGAGCTGAATCAGTGGCATCTCGTTTGCGGTCAGCATTGGATAGTCGAGGAACGTTGCTGTCTTGAGCTGGCCGCTCTCCTCGTCGTAGACCATCTCCTCGAACAGAGCCTGGGCGATGCCCTGGGCGATGCCGCCGTGAAGCTGGCCGGCCACTATCATCGGGTTGACGATATTTCCGCAATCGTCGACTGCGACGTACTTCTGCATGTCGACCGCGCCAGTCTCGGGATCGACCTCGACGACACAGATATGCGTCCCAAACGGCCACACGAAGTTGGGCGGCTCGAAATACGAGACGGCCTCAAGGCCCTGCTCCATTCCAGACGGAAGCTGGCCGTAAGCGGCGAAAGCAACCTCGCCAAGCGCCTTGGACTTGTCGGGCGCGCCCTTGACGTGGAACTTGCCGTGGTCGAAGACGACGTCCTCCTCAGCCGCCTCGAGAAGATGCGCGGCGATCTTCTTGCCCTTGTCGATGACCTTGCCGCATGCACGCAGGATGGCGATGCCGCCGACCGCCAGGGAGCGGGAACCATAAGTGCCGTAGCCGAACCCCGGACCCTCATTGGTATCGCCGTGTCGGATATCGATCAAATCCATCGGCACACCAAGCGTGTCGGCCGCGATCTGGGCGTGCGTCGTGTCATTGCCTTGACCATGGTTGTGCGTCCCGACATAAATGCTGATCCCGCCCGCAGGGTGGATCTTGACCTGCGCTGACTCCGATAGCACAACTCCTCCGGTTGCGGGACCGGTCGCCGCGCCCGGGCCGAGGCCGCACAGCTCGATCCAGGTCGAGAGCCCGATGCCGACCAGCTTGCCCTGCTTGCGCTGCTCCTTCTGCTTCTTGCGCAGCTCTTCGTAGCCCACCATCTTCAATGCCTTGTCCATTGCTTTCTCGTAGTCCCCGGAGTCGATGACAAGACCGAAGTTCTGCGTGTAGGGGAACTCCTCTTTGCGGATGAAGTTCTTACGCCGAAGCTCGACCGGATCCATGTTCAGCTCCACCGCCAGCAGGTCCATCATCCGTTCGACGAGGTGGGTCGCCTCCGGCCGGCCGGCGCCGCGGTAGGGATCAGTCGGGATCTTGTTGGTCAACACGCCCTGCGAGCGCGAAGAGATCGCGTTCCAGTGGTAGGCCCCTCCGGCCATCAAGCAGGTATTCGTCTGGAAGGCGCTGAACAGGGCCATATAGGCGCCGGCGTCGAGCATCTGGGTGACGCGCATTCCCAGCAGGGTTCCGTCCTTCTTGGCGGCCACCTCGACGTCATAGAGCTGGCCTCGGCCCGCGTATGCGTTCTGCATCGCCTCCGTCCTCGTCTCGGTGTACTTGACGGGCCGGCTGAGCAGCTTGGCGGAGGCGGGAACCAGAAAGTCTTCGGGATAAGGGCTGATCTTGGAGCCGAACCCTCCGCCGACGTCGTGGGACACGACTCTGACGGCATGCTCGCCCATTCCCAGGGCGCCGGCCACAAACAGACGGATCCAGTGGGGATTCTGGGTCGACATCCACATGGTCAGCCGCTTGTCGAACGAGTCGTATTCGGCCAGCACGACTCGGCTCTCCATCGGGTTGGGCGAGAGCCGCTGCTGCACGATCCTTTCCTTGACCACGACGTCCGCGGTCTTGAACGCCTCATCAGTCTTGTCCCACGGAACGTAGGTCGCATCCCAGCAGATGTTGTCCGGCTGGTCCGTGTGGACCTTTGGTGAGCCAGGCTTTACAGCTTCTTCAAGATCCATCACCGCCGGGAGCGGTTCGTAGTCGATGTCGATCAGTTGGGCGCCGTCAGCCGCCTGCCCGCGCTGCTCGGCGATCACGACCGCCACCGGCTCGCCCTGGTAGCAGACCTCTTTGGCGGCTATCGGGTAGCGAGGAGGGTTGGTCAGCTTGATTGGGGCGAACACCGGTGCGACCACAAATGTGGCGGGACCGGCGATGACGTCCTTGAAATCCGCAGCCGTGTACACGGCCACGACACCGGGCGCCTTCTTTGCTGCTTCGACGCCGATGCTGCGAATCCGTGCGTGTGCATACGGGCTGCGGACGACGACCATGTGGAGGAGTCCCTGGTGCGGCAGGTCGTCGGTGAACCGGCCGTGGCCCGTGATAAGTCGAGGGTCCTCGCGGCGATGAATCTTTGCTCCTACGAGTTGAGAAACGGCCATGCTATTCCCCTCCCGCGGTGACGGCGGGCTGGGCCTTCGTCTTGGCGCCGCCCATCGCCTTCGCCGCCGACTGCACCGACTTGACGATGTTCACGTAGCCGGTACAGCGGCACAGATTGCCTTCCAGGCCTCGGCGAATCTCGTCCTCGGTCGGGTTTGGGTTCTGCTCCAGGAGATACGCCGCGGCCATGATGAAGCCCGGCGTGCAGTAGCCGCACTGGAGGCCGTGCTCGTCCCAGAAAGCCTGCTGCAATGGGTGCAGCTCCCCATCCTTGGCCATGCCCTCGATAGTCGTGAGCTTCTTGCCTTCGGCCTGGACGGCGAACATCGTGCAGCTCTTGACGGCTTTTCCATCCACGAGGATCGTGCAGGCGCCGCACTGGCTCGTGTCGCAGCCGATGTGGGTTCCGGTGAGACCGACTACGTCTCGCAGGTAGTGCACCAGCAGGAGCCGAGGTTCAACCTCATGCTCCTGCCGGTGGCCGTTGACTGTGGTCGCGACCTTGTGCTTCACACTCTCCTCCTTAGAGCTCTCCCGAGACTTCCAGCGCCGGGAGAATTGACCAATGGGCGTGCGGATTCTGTCGACCAGACGGTCTCGCAGTCGAACGCATGGCGAGCCAAACAGCCACCCTCCCCAACCCGTCTAGGACTAACCTGTCTATTGCGCTACTTTTAGCGACGAAATGCAACTAGAAAATTCCTTCAGCGTCGCCGCCCCGCCCGACCGGGTGTTCGCCTACCTGCTGGACGTCAACAAGGTGGTTGGGTGCGTCCCCGGCGCGGAGCTTTCGGAAGTCGTGGATCCGACCACCTTCAAGGGCAAGGTGAAGGTCAAGGTCGGGCCGATCACCGTCGGCTACAGCGGCACGGCGAGAATCGCCGACCGCAACGATGCGACGCGCTCCGCCACTCTCGAGGCTGAAGGACGAGAGACCACCGGGCCGGGGTCGGCGCGGGCGAAGGCGCTGATGACAGTAGAGGCCGACGGTGGGGGATCCACGGTCAAGATCGTGACCGAGTACAGCGTGGCCGGTCGGGTGGCGCAGTTCGGCCGGGGCGTCATGGAAGACGTGTCGCGGCGGATCGTCAACGACATGGCTGCGTGCATCAAAGCGAACGTCGAGGCGGGCGAACCCAGACCGGGCGGAGGAGACGGCCAGGGGTCTGCGATGGCTGGAGGGCCGAGCAGCGCACCGTCGCCCGTAACCGCCAAACCAATCAACGCGGTGCCCCTGTTCTTTTCGGTGCTGTGGTCCGGGATCAGGCGCCTTTTCGGGGCGAAATCCTAGAGGCGACTTCTCAGCCGAGGTACAGCGCGAGCATCTGCTCCTTGTTGACCATCATCGACGGCTGCGTCCAGCTCTTACCGGCGACGCCGAAGATCGTGATGGTCACGTCCACCAGTGGGAAGAACCGCCCCTTGAGCAGGATCTCGCTGTGCATCGCCGGCTCGACCACCTTGGGGAACTCGGCGGCTCCGGTGACCATGAAAGTCGCGCCCTGGAACATGACGTAGCGCCGAGTGAGGTCCAGGAGCTGGTCGGGTGGCGGCGGCTCAGGCTCGATGGTCCGGATGCCGCCGACCTGCGCCTTGCTGAACAGGCCGAGCGGCACTCCATTGAGCGGCACGGCACCAGGCAGCAGCGGCTCCGCGGTCACGTTGCGAAGGTGGAACATCGGCTCCGGATCGTTGATCGTCACGAGCAACCGGCCTCGGATCTGGATCTCGGCGGTGAGGCGCTGGTACGACGTGAGCACGTCAACCTTGGTCCACGCAGTTTGTGCTGTGATCGCCACTAGCGGGCAGGATAACTCGCCGGGCAGTCGCGACACCCGAGAATTGGCATGTGGATCTGCATGAGGCGCGGCGGCGCATCGAAGAGCGGGCCGACCTGCACGCGTTCATCTCGATCTCAGCCGAGAGCGGCGCGGGGACGGTGGTTGCCGTCAAAGACCTGGTCGACGTCGCCGGGATGGTCACGACAGCCGGCGGGATCATTCTTCCGAACGAACCCGCCCAGCACGACGCGCCGGTGATTCAACGCATCAGAAAGGAAGGTTGTGTGATCGTCGGCAAGACCAACCTGCACGAGTTCGCGTACGGGGTGACCAGCGCCAACCCACACTACGGGGCTGTCCGGAACCCCCACGACCCCAGCCGCGTCGCGGGTGGCTCGTCAGGCGGATCGGCTGTCGCTGTGGCGACGGGCATGTGCGACTGGGCGGTCGGCACCGACACCGGCGGCTCGATCCGGGTCCCGGCATCGCTCTGTGGGGTGGTGGGATTCAAGCCTGCCTTGAGCACCATCGACACCTCCGGAGTGATCCCGCTGAGCTGGTCGCTCGACACTGTCGGCCCCATGGCCCGCGACGTCGACGCGGTGGCGCAGGCCTTCCGGATGATGTCAGGTGAGGCCGTTTCCATGGCCAACCTGGGCAAGCCCCGGATCGCGGTGCCGGCAGGCTGGGTCACCGGCCTGGACGAACCGACCGAACGCGCGTGGCGCCTCGTCTCCCAAGGTTTGCCCGAGATCGACTTCGTCGAGCACGGTCTCCTGTTCCGCACCGGCCTGACGATCCTGCTGGTCGAGGCGGCGACCTTTCACCGGCGCTGGGCCAAAGACTTTCCTGAGAAATACGGTTCCGACGTCCTCGGGCACATCCAGCGGGGGTTGGGCATTCTTGCCGTGGATTTCGAGGAGGCGCTGCGCGAAAGGCCGCGTCTCCAACAAGCAGCGGCTCAGGCCATGAGTGGCATCGATGCGCTCCTCCTGCCCGCGACCGCGATAGTCGCGCCGCCGGTCGAAGCCGGCATCGAGGTCCGCGAGCCGCTGGCACGATTCACGCGACCTTTCAACACGACAGGCCAGCCGGTGGTCGCGCTTCCGGCGCCTGTGCGTGGGCTGCCGGTCGGTATGCAGGTGGTCGGGCGCACCAACGCGGAGGCGCTCCGTGCGGCGATGTGGCTCGAGCGAGAGTGGCACAATCTCAGCCCTTGAAATCCAAGGAGCTCTTTCCGGCTCTGTTCAGCCGCCACGCGCTCGCGTATGAACGCCGGCTCGAGGACATCATGGAGCGGGGCGAATCGCGCGGGCGGCTCCGCGTGATCGAGCTCGTCGATGCGCAGCCGGGAATGCGGGTGCTGGACCTCGCCTGCGGACCTGGAACTTTGAGCCGCCGGATCGCGCGACGGGTTGCGCCGGGCGGAGAGGTCGTCGGCGTGGACCTCGCGCCGGGAATGGTCGAGCTGGCGAGGGCGGCCGGCACGCCCAACGCGCGATTTGAAGTGATGGACATCGAGAACCTTTCTTTCGCTGACGAGTCGTTCGATGCAGCGGGTTGCGGCCACGGATTGCAGTTCGTGCCTCACCTTGCCGGCGCGCTGCGCGAGGCACGGCGAGTGCTGCGCGCGCACTCCAGGTTCGCCGCCAGCGTCCCCGTGGAAAGGATGGCGGCTTCGGTCTGGACGTTCCTCGAGCCGGTCGTCGATCGCTGGCTCGGCCCGGCGCCAAAGGCTGTAGACCAGAAGCACACTCGAGAAGCCATCGCGGACGAAAAGAAATTTGCGCAAGCTGCGCTCGACGCAGGATTCGCCTCGGCCGGCGTCGAGGTGATCGAGGAAACGGTTCGTTGGGCCTCTGCTGAGCAGCTGGTCTCCTTGTTCACGAGCTGGTGGGACTGCGCGGCTCGCATGGAAGGAGTCGATGCCGGCCGCCGTCAGAAATTCACCGATGAGGCAATCGAGACGCTGAAAACAACGCACCCGGGCGCTATCGAGACCACCGGCAGGAACCACGTGCTGTTCGCCATCGCTTGATGCGGCATCTGGGTGGGGCCCTCGTACTGATCCTGGTTTTGAGCGGCTGCGCGCCCGGCCCGCAACCTTCCGCAACGGCGACCGCGAAACCCGTCGCTTCGCCTTCCCCCGCTGCTTCGCCCTCGCCGTCCCCAAGTCCGATCGTGTACGGCCCGCCTCAGTACCGGGCCATCTGGGTGGATGGGTTCAACGACGGCATCAAGTCGAGGGCCCAGGTCGAGAAGCTGGTCGCCGACGCCCAGCGGGCAAACCTGAACACGCTCATCGTGCAGGTCCGCACCCGGGGCGTCGCGTACTTCAATCGCTCGGACGAGCCGCGAGCGCGGGACATCATTGGACCGCGCGGCTTTGATCCTCTCGGCTACCTGATCAAGGTCGCGCACGGCTCAACACCTCGAGTCGAGGTGCACGCCTGGCTCAACACGTTCTTCGCTGGAGAGGAAAGCGGGGTGTATGTGAAACATCCGGACTGGGTCAATCGCACCAACGACGGGGCGGCCGGCGGATATCTCGACCCCGGCATCCCGGAGGTGCAGGCATACACGCACAAGTTATTCATGGACGTCGCGCGCAACTACGAAGTGGACGGGTTGCACATGGACTTCGTCCGCTACGCAGGAGCGACATGGGGCTACTCCCCCGCCTCGCTGGCCAGGTACAGGCAAGAGACGGGCGCGAGCGGCGTACCTGCTCCCGAGGACAGCCGGTGGCAAGCGTGGCGTCGCGAACGTGTCACGGAATTCGTCCGCGACCTACACAACGACCTCAGGCAAAAGAACCCGTCAGTGAAGCTCAGCGCCGCGCTCATCTGCTTCGGTGGTGGTCCGGCGACCCTGGCTGATTGGGGCCGCACGTCCGCTTACAACTCTGTCTTTCAAGACTGGGCCGACTGGCTGCTGAAGGGCTACATCGACTTCGGAGTGCCGATGAATTACGACAGTGATTGGATCTCGCGAGAGAAGGGCTGGTTCGACCAGTGGATCGCCTTCGAGAAGGACTCAGCGTTCGCGAATCGAGTGGTCACCGGGATGGGTGCCTTCCTGAATTACCCGGAGGACTCGCTGGCCCAGATTCGCCGGGTGCTCGCGCCGTCGGCGCGAGGCAATCAGACTCTCGGCGTCGCGATCTACTCCTATGCCGCGACTTCGGTCTACGGCAGCTACAGCTTCTACCACACGACGGACCTCTCATCGGGATTGCCGCGACAGCCATACAGCGGCGGCCTCACCACCCCCGAGGCGCTGGAGCAGCGCGGGAACAAGTTCAACGATGCGTTCATGCTCCAGCTGTCGCAGCCCGCCGAATATCGCGACGTGCAGCTTGGCCTGATCCGCACGCAGCCGGTGTTCACGCTTCCCGCGCAAGTTCCCACCTTGCCTTAGAGGTGAGACCGGAGGGCCAGCCGAGAGATTTGGCGGATCGGGGGCCCTCCCGCGGCTTCGCCGCGGGGGCCCCAGAGGAGGCCGCCGAGCACCGGAGCGAGCGCATCCGTTGAGGCGTGAGCGAGGAGCGCAGAAGGCGACGATGCAGATGGCCCGCCTAGACGCCAAAGATCCGGTCGGCATCTCCGGGCTCACCTCTTAGCATCTCTAATGCCACCCGCAAGCGTGATGTTGCGCATGCTCGCGTTCGCTGTGCCGGCGTCCCTCGCCGCCGCCGGCGTTCAGCCCCTGCTTGGCGCCGCCACGGGAGTGGTGCGGCCGCGGTGGGCCATCGGGCTCGCCATTCCGGCAGTGGTGGTCGCGGCTCTGGTGTTCGGCGCCGGGCGGCTCTTCGACCGCGGCGACGCTGTGCAGCCGCCGTGGTATTCGGCATGGATCCTCTTGCCTGGCGCGTTCGTGCTCGCCGGAGCCGCGGCGATGTGCGTCTTCGGCGCGCTAGTGGAGCTCTCCCTGATCACGTGGACGATGTGGGCTCTGCTGACTATCGGCTCTCTGCTCTGGGTAGGGGCGATGCTCCTGGTCCGGAGCGGGTCCCGATGAGTTATCGCGCGGCGCGAGAGTGGGTCATTCCGGCGCCGCCTTCCAGCGTCCGTCGGAGGCAGACGCAAACCCACATCTGATAGGGCGCCCATTTCTCCGCAAGCGTCGCCAGTGTCTTCATGTCGGGCTCGTGCGCAAGGCCGTATGCGGTCCGTATGGCCCCCATCAAGCGTCGTTCCTGTGTGGGCAGCTCCTCCACTGCGCTGAGCGCACGCAATCGCACCAGCTCGGCACCCCACGGACCAATGCCAGGCAGCTTTTGCAGGCTTTTGAGCGATTGGTCGCGCGGCATCGCGCGAAGAGTTTCGGTGTCGACCTCACCGGCCATCGCTGCACGTCCCAGCGCATTCAGGTACTCGACTTTGCGATCGAAGAGTCCTGGAAACTTCTCCATGTGGGCCAGCTTCTCAGGGCCCGGAAAGGTCCACAGCGTATGTCCATGGACGTCGATCTCTCGACCGACCTCTCGCGACATCCGATCCTTGACGCCCTGACCCTGGCGCATCGAGATTCGCGTCGAGATGACGCACCAGGCGGCTGCTTCGTACGCGTTCGACCAGTTGACGGGGCGGAACCCCGGGAACATCCGCTGCAGCCTCGCGACGACAGGGTCGCGCTTCCCGACTGCCGGCCACGCACGTCCGTCCACGTCCAGGCTGAGGATGCGTTCCGCCTGCTTCATCACCGGCGCCGCCGGCGCGTCACCGTAGATGTTCCCTCGGACACGTCCGCTGGAGTCCTGCTGCAGGCACAGGCCCACAGGAATCCAATCCCCATCCGTCAGGAAGGCAAGGTGAAGGTGGCCTTCGGTTGCCCCGCCTTCGGAGGGCGCCTTGTGCCAGGCGCCGATGAAGCCCGCGCTCTCCTCGAGCGAGTACTCCCCTCGGGGCACGATGTCGAACGTTTGGAGCCCGGCCGTCAGTTTCCCCCTTGGATATCGCCCCGTTCTATCAAACAGGGCAAAATCCTCCCCTCGCAAACGGTCCGTTTGATCAAAAGGGACGGAATGAGGTGGTATTAGCCGGGCACGGTAAACCCGCTGGTCTCACGAACTAGCGCGAACTACAGCTAAGCGAGCTTGATTCGGTTCGCGCGCGGTCCCTTCTGGCTCGGCTCGATCTCGAAAGTCACCCGCTCCCCGCCCGCCAGCGAGTCAAAGTTCACTGCCGAATCGAGTCCGGTCCGGTGGAAGAAATACTCGCGGCCGTCCTCGGCGGCAATGAACCCGAATCCGCGGTCGGAAACCAACTTCTTGATGGTGCCTGTCGGCATCTCCCTCACTCCCCTTCTCGAAAACAACAAATGTCGCGAACGCACGGCCCTTTCGAGAAGTCCACGACCGCGGCGCACATCGCCCGCCATCCCGGCGACAGATCTACATTACCACCGGATTTCTGGTTTTCGGAGATCAAAGAGCGAGCAGGCTGACCCCCACCAGAGTGGCCGCCGCACCGCCGAGCTTCATGGCGGCGCCGTTCCTTTCACGCAGCTTCCAGACCCCCCAAACCGCGACGCCGACGACTGCGGTTTCGCGCACCGGGGCGACGACCGAGAGAGGGGCGAGGCTCAAGGCCCACAGCACCAGAAAATAGCCTCCCCACATCAGGATGCCGATCAACGTCGCCCGTCCGCGACTGAGCTGTCCTTGGGCGGTGGACGGGTCGAGGACCGCCTGGCGCGAGGCGGCCGTGCCTGTACCCATCTTTGCCGCCAGCCATGCCGAAACGGTCACGCCGACGGCAAGGAGGGTGACCAGCAGCCAGCCGTACAGCCATGGGGTCGTGAGCTGCACGGCGACGCGATCGATCGCCGTGTAGGAGGCGATTGCCACCCCCGTCAGCAGGGCCGGCACAGTCGCGCGGCCGCTGGTCTGGGGGATCGTGACCGCGAGGATGCCCAGCAGCAGGAGGACGACCCCGGCCAGCTGGACGGCGCTCAACTTTTCGTTGAGCAGACCCAACCCGGCGCCCACCGCGAGCAGCGGGGCCGACCCGCGCGCGATTGGATAAACAACGGACAGCTCGCCACGACGGTAAGCGGTCGCGAGCAGCCAGAGGTAGACGAGCTCCAGGGCGGCCGACAGGAGACACCAGCCCGCCGCTGCCGGCGAAAAGCCGGGCCGGCCGATTAGGAGCCACGCGACGGCAGTTGGCGGAGTGATGACCAGCGCCGCGGCGATGGTCGCGCGCTGGAAGGTGACCATCGGATCGCCGCTGACCTTGACGAGAACGTTCCATGTGCCGTGAATGACTGCAGCGGCCAGGGCCAGCGCGATCGCGGCGGCGATCAGGGAGTCGACCCCACCGGCCGGCGAGGACGCGCGAGCATCCGGCCGAGGAGCCGGTACACCTCAGCGTTGACCAGCATGCCGTTGTGCGTGCCCCAAACAGAGATGGCCGGGATGTCCGGCCTTATGCAGGCGCGGAAGTTCACGACATCGTCCTCGCGCGTGTAGATCGAAGTCGTAGGCACGGCTGGAGGGAGGCTCAGGTCATGCGCAAAACGCCCCTCCGTGTTCAGCTTGCGGCCGAACGCGATCTCATTCGCAGTCTTGACGACCCCGACGGCGTGGTGCATCACCAACGATAGGTCGGTCCAGTCAGCCAGCGGGGCGCCGATGGTGATCACCTGCTCGACGCTCTGCGGCCTCCGCTGCGCCAGTACCTTGGCGAGCAGGCCACCTCGGCTGTGGCCCACTATGCTCACCCGCGATCCGGATTCCGCCTCGACCTCCGCCAGGCGATGCCGAAGACCGGAAAGCATTCGCTCCGAATGTTGGACGTTGAAGAGGATGCCCGACAGGTACGCCTTGTAGCCGACCCGCTCGAGCCAGCCCTGAAGGATCCGCATCGACCAGTCGCCCGAAAGAAATCCCGGAATCAGGAGCACCGGCCTGCCGTCTCCCTTGGGCACTCCGCGGCCGCGAAACACGGGGTCGCGCAGAAGCGAGGAGAACTCGCGCAGGGCAAGCGGATCCCACAGCTTCATGGCGAGCGACGGAAGCTTCACAGCGAGCGATGGTAGGTGTTGGGCGGACCCAGGATCAGGGAGTCGCAAGTGCATTGATTGAACATGCTGTCTGTTAATCTAATTGGGTGAGCCCGCGAGGCTATCGTCTGGGCCGGCGCCAAAGCGAGGTCGACCGCACCCGGTCCGCCATCCTCGCGGCCGCCCGCCAGGTGGTCACCGAGCACGGCCCTGCCGCCAGCGTGGGCAAGGTTGCGGAGCGCGCCGGGGTGTCGCGGATCACGGTCTACAACCAGTTTGGCTCCAAGGAGCGCCTTCTCGAGGCGCTTGCCGCCGGCGTTGCCCCTCGCTCTGACGGGGCGCCCGCAGCCTCATCCGGCTCCGATCCGCGGGCCGAGCTCAGCCGGCGGATAGGACAGTCGTCCACCGCCTGGTCGGCCGATCCGAGCCTGTACAGGCGGCTCGAGGCCCACCAGGGATGGACGGGCAAGGAATCCGAGCACGACCGGGCGCTGGCCGAAATGCTTGGCGCCCACGATCAGCTGCGGCCGGGATGCTCGCTCAAGGAGGCCGAAGACGTCATCGGGATCTTGACTTCTTTCGCCGTCTTCGACCGGCTTCACAAAGGTGGGCGGCGCTCCCCGAGCGCCGTCGCCGAGATCCTGATGCGCATGGCAGGAGAGTTCTTGGCTCTCCCCAGCCAAACCTGAATTCCAGCTCCCCGTCCCCCGCCTGCGGCGGGGACTTCCCCCCAAGTGGGAAGCACACCTCTCAGAAGGGGGGGTGTGTCTAGAATGACGCAATGCGGCATAAGACGGCCGACGTGGACGGACCCGTCCACTACCTCGACTTCGGTGGCAACGGAAAACCGCTGCTGATGGTGCATGGCCTCGGGGGCAACGCCCTCAACTGGATGTCGATAGGGCCCGAGCTTGCCAAGGACTGTCACCCCTACGCGCTCGACCTCGCCGGATTCGGACAGACGCCTCTCTTCAACCGTTCGGCGGCAGTGGGGGCCAATGCAGCGCTGGTGCATTCGTTCATCGAGAAGGTGATCGGCGAGCCGGTGATGCTCATGGGCAACTCGATGGGCGGCCACATCGCCATCCTCGAGGCTGCCGACCACCCGTCCTGGGTGAGCGCGATGGTTCTTGTCGACCCTGCCATCCCGAGCGTTCACGTCTATCAACGCTATGACGCCATGGTCCTGGGCGTGATGGCAGCTGCGTCGATTCCGGGCCTGGGTCTGAACCTGCTCGAGTGGCGGGTGCGCGAACTGGGACCCGAACGGCTGGTTCAACAAACTCTCGCCCTGGTCTGCGCCGACGCTTCCAGGATTGCCCCCGAAGTCCTCGATGCTCACATCCGGCTGACGCGCGAGCGAGAGCAGCTCGGACGCCAGAACGGCCGCGCCTTCTTGCAGGCGAGCCGGTCGATCAGTTTCCGAATGGCCGATCCCCGCTTCTGGTCCCGGGTGGCGAAGGTGCAGGCCCCCACCCTGGTGATCCACGGAAGCCTCGACCGGCTCATCCCGCTCGCGGCGGCTCAAGAGCTGGCGCGCCGCAGACCGGATTGGGCCCTCGAAATTTTTGAGGGCGTCGGTCACGTCCCAATGATGGAAACACCAAAAGAGTTCATGAGAGCCCTAACCTCGTGGAGCCCGTATAGAATCGCCGAGCTCGCAATTTCGTAACGGAGAAAACGCTCAAGCAATCAACGTGGCAACCAATACAGAATCACATCGCGGCAAACGCCGCAGCCGTCTTGAAATCGCCGCCGCGATCCTGCCGAATCTTCGGCAACTCGGTCGCTGGGACCCGATTCCCCCGATGTGGCTGGAAGGTCGCATCTATATCGAATACCTCCGCCTCATCCGCGACCCTGTTTTCCGCGGAGTCGAGATCCCGCCCGGCCTGGGACGACCTGTGCTGCTGGTGCCGGGATTCCTCGCCGGCGATTGGACGCTCCACACCCCGTTCCAGTGGTTGCGACGGGTCGGCTACAAGCCACAGCTCGCCGGCGTCACGTTCAACGTCGTCTATTCGGAGGTCATGCTCCGCCCGCTGATCGATACGCTCGTCGAGCTGCATCGCAAGACCGGGGCACGCGTCTCGCTCGTCGGGCACAGCCGCGGTGGCGTCCTCGCCAAGGTCCTGTCGCACAGGAAACCGGAGCTCGTCGAGCAGGTGATCACGCTCGGGTCTCCCCTCCAGGATCCGTTCGACATACATCCGCTGACCATGGCCGGCGTGCGAGCGGCACACCTCTACAACGTGTTTCGCTACGGTCATCCGGCATCCGTTGAGGCGCGTTTCTTGCGCGACCTGGCGGCCGAGCCGCGCGTGCCGACGACGTCCATCTATTCGCGATCTGACGGTGTCGTCAACTGGAAGGCGTGCTTGCGGCCTGACGTGAACGCAGTCGAAGTCCAGGGCAGCCACATCGGACTCGCAATGAATCCCGACGTCTACCGCATCCTCGCCTACCTCCTACCCGCGCCCTGGCGACAGACCTGAGCCGCTAACATCCACGAGTAGCGGGAGCTCGTCCCCTCACCAAGAGGGATTCGCGGGCTGAGAGGGCGCCGAAGCGCCGACCGCAAGAACCTGATCTGGGTAATGCCAGCGGAGGGAGAGACATGAGCGATATCGCTGTTGCGGTCGGATCGGATTCGTTCGGCAAGGTCGAGCGCCACGGGATCGACTCGATTCCCGCAGCGGAAAGACATGGCTCGCCGCGCGAGCTCGCCTTTCTTTGGGCAGGCGCCTTCGTCAACTACGCGAGCCTTTTCACCGCCAGCCTGCTGACCACCTTCTACGGGCTCGGCGTGTGGGACGGCCTGATCGCGACGGCGCTCGGCACAGTGGCTGCCGCGGTGATCCTCGGGTTGTTGAGCAATACCGGTCCGCGATCTGGAGAGGCCCAGATCGCGTACACGCGGCGGATCTTTGGACTTCGCGGCTCCTACATTGGCGCGGCCCTCACGCTCTTTCTTGCGGTTGGATGGTTCGCCGTCGATTGCGTGATCGCCGCCCAGGCAGGGGCTCAACTTTTCGGCGGCGGAAGCCGCTGGCTGACCTTCGGCCTGGTCCTTGTGATCGCCGCGATCAGCGTCGGCGTCGCGATCTTCGGTCACCAGACGATCAAGGTCCTGGAGACGTACGGCGCGATCGCCTTCATCGTCCTGTCCCTCGCGCTTTTCGCGTTCCTCGCTCCTCAATTTCACTGGAGCCAGGGCCCCACTGTTGCTGGCGCCGACTATCCCGGGGCCTTCGTGCTCGGGTTCATGACGTGCTTCGCGCTCGTCGCGTCCTGGTATCCGTTCGCGAGCGACTACTCGCGCTACCTCCCGAAGTCCAGCTCCACAGGTTCGGTGACGCTGTGGCCGGTGGTCGGAGTCACGCTGCCAATGCTTCTGCTCGGCCTGTTCGGCTTGCTTCTGCCGACCATCGACGCGAAGCTTGCCGCGGACCAGGGAGTTTTTGCGGTCATCCAGGCGCATTCGCCGGCATGGGTTGCGGTTCCCTTCTTCGTCTTCGTCGTCCTCGGTGAGATCTGGGCGAACTATCTCGACGTGTACACCGCGGGCCTGGTCTCACTCGCGATGGGAATCAAGCTCAAGCGCTGGCAGACCGCGCTGGCCTGCGGCATCCTCGGGACTCTGCTTGCCGCGTACGCGGTGCTGTTCAGCGACTTTCACCTGGCATACGAAGACTTCCTCATCCTCACCTATCTATGGGCCCCCGCATGGGCGGCGGTCGTGCTGCTGAGCTTCTTTTTGTTCGAGGGTCGACCCAGACCACGTCTCGCACTTGTCGCGTGGCTCGCGGGGACGGCAACCAGTCTTTTGTTTGTGAACTACACCAACCTGTTCAGCAACCTTCCGGGTACGCCCAAGTTTTTCAATGGCGACCTCATCAATGCGCTGCATGGAGCGGACCTGAGCGGCCTGGTGAGCATCGCGGTCGCCGCGGCCGTTTACTGGACCGGGCAGCGCGCGCGCTCGACGTGAAGCTCCCCGTCGCGCTGACGATCGCCGGCTCTGATTCTGGCGGAGGCGCCGGCATCCAGGCGGACCTGAAGACTTTCGCTGCGCTCGGAGTGCACGGCACCTCAGCCATTACCGCGGTCACCGCCCAGAACACGCTTGGTGTCACCGACATCATGGAGCTGCCGCCGGCGCTCATCAGCTCACAGATCGAAGCGATCATGCTCGACATCGGCGCGGCGGCCGCGAAGACTGGAATGCTCTCCAGCGTCCAGATCATCGAGGTGGTGGCCGAGGCCGTGGTTCGCCACCACATCCGCAACCTGGTCGTCGACCCGGTGATGGTCGCCAAGGGCGGGGCGAGGCTGCTGCGCGACGACGCGGTGGACGCGCTTCGCAAGCTGATGCTTCCCCTGGCTGCGGTCGTGACCCCGAACCTCCCCGAGGCGGAGGTGCTGCTCGGCAGGTCGATTCGCACTCTCGATGAACGCCGCCAGGCAGCTCGCGACCTCGTCGGTTTGGGCGCGCGCGCAGCCGTCGTCAAGGGCGGCCACACTGATGAGCAGCTCGCCATCGACCACTATTTCGACGGAATCGACCTCGTCGAGCTTCAGTCTCCGCGATTCGCCACCGCGAACACTCACGGCAGTGGCTGCGTCTTCTCCGCGGCAATTGCCGCCGAGCTGGCCAAAGGCAAAGATTCACTCGCCGCAGTCCACCAGGCGAAGGAGTTCATCACCGGCGCCATCGAGCACTCACTGGAGGTCGGCCGCGGGATTGGGCCCGTCAACCCCATGTTCCGGATCGTGGGTTGAGCCGCGAAGTCTTAAAGAAGTCTGGGGTCGCCGGAGCCGGTTAAGCTGTGCCGACATGAGCAAGCGAAAGCGAGTCAGCCTCGGCAAATCCGGCTCCGACCAGCCTGCCGAACCTGACGATGCCGCAGTCAAGGAAGACATGGCTCACGTCACCCCTGACGTGCTCGCCGGAAGCCCCAACATATTCGCGCCCAAATGGGGCACGGAGGACCAACCGGCCAGGGCGGAGTCTTCCGAGGTCGTGACCGAGCCAGTAGCGGCCGACGCTTCACCCAAGCCGGTCGAGGCTCCCATCGAAAAGGTAGAGACGGAAGAGGCTGCTCCATTTGCAGCCGCGACGGCAGTCCCGCCGCCGCCCGTGACAACCTCACCACGTCCCGTCCGCCCGCGAGGCGGCGGTTCGAGCACTGCACTCGGCGTGGTCCTGGTCGTGGTCGGCATTTTCGCCCTCGGCGTGGTCGTCCTCGGTATCAACCTCACCCAGTACGGCTGGCCTCTGTTCGTGATCATCCCCGGCCTGACCCTGTTGGTAGTTGGGTTCCTGGGCGGAGGCACGGGCGCCTCAGTGCCAGGGGGCATCGTGACGATGCTGGGCCTCGTCCTCGCGTATCAGAGCAGCACCGAAGACTGGGCGAGCTGGGCCTTCGTCTGGGCATTGATAGTCCCCTTTGGAGTCGGTCTCGGCCTTTACCTCCAGGCGCTGCGCGATCGCGACCCCGTGATGCTGCGACGTGGACGGACTCTGATGGGGGTCGGCTTCATGATCTTCCTGATCGGATTCGTATTCTTCGAATCGATCCTTGGCATCAGCGCGACCGACTACGGGATCTTCGGCAAGGCTGCGCTGCCGGCGCTGCTGATAGTGATCGGCATCATCCTGCTGGTCCGCAGCATCCAGCGGAGTCGCCGGCTGAGCTAGCGGCGTCCGGCCGACAATCCTTTGAGCTGGTCCGCCAGACCGTCCCGGCCGATCTGGTATTCGCTGCCCGCTCGATACTGCCTGAAGCCGAGCTTCATGTTGATCGCCAGCATCGGCTTGTTCGAGCCAGCGTTTTCCGTCGCCACCCACTTTGCCTTGGGGTAGAGCTTGTGAAGGTGCGCGAGCATCGCGGCCTTGATCCACTTCCCGAGGCCGCGTCCGCGAGCGTCAGGCCTGACTCCGGTAAAGCGCTGTTCGAGGATCGTCGGCCGGTTCGGGTCCCAAGACACGTCGGTGATGGATGAGATGGTGCCGTCTGGCTCCCGAGTCAGGATCGTGTGCAGGCGCTCTCCGCTGATCGCGAGCTTCTCGTAAAGGTCGCGCATGTGGTCGGGCGTGACCACTATCGTGCCGATGTCGAGGCTTTCAAACGGGATGGTGTTGAGCATGGTCGACAGCTGCGGCGCGAAGTCTTCCCACATCGCCTCGGGCAAGGGTCCGTCGTACATCTCGAACTTCGTCTGCGGAGACCGCTTCGGACCGTCCTCGATCCAACGCTCGACCATCTTCCAGTCCACGTTCGCGAGCTTGAGCCGGTTCTCTGCACCGACCAGCTTCGGCTCAGCGCCCAGCGACTTCAGGAATGCATGGCCTGGAGCCTCTTCGGCGTTAAAGCCGACCTTGGTGTTCCGGTGCGCGTCCATCAGCTCGACGATCAACGGCACCCACGACGACCCGATGCCCTGGCGGCGGTGATCTGGACGAACGTAAATATCCGCCCAGAACAGGTGCCCACTCGATTCGTACTCCGGGGTGCCCGGCTTGAGGGTCGTGCCCGAGAACCAGCTCAGCAGCAAGCCGTCCTTGGCGATCTCGTAGTGGTATTCGAAATCAAAAGGGCTGTCGTGCTGCAGCCGTTTCTCCTCGACGTAATTCGGACGTATCGGATCGTCCGGGCGCGCCTCTTTCTGCCGCAGCCGGCGGTAGACGTGATACCGCTTCCAGAAGTCTGGGCCAGCGGTTTTGTAATCGATTCGCGCCGGCAAATGCTCGCCGGCTGTGTGCCGATTCATGAGGCCGATAATCTCATACGCTGGCTGGCCCAGCTACCTGACTGGCCTGCGGAGCGGAGGCAGCTCCGATTCCACCGCGAGGCGCTGCCAGGCGCGCATCGCCTGCATGAGCTCCTGGGTCGACACTCCAAACCTGTTGCGAATTACACCGTCGAAATAGCTCAGGCCGGTCAAGCGCTGAAGCACTGTCTTGCGGGGACGGACCAGCGCCTGGTTGAGTCGATAAAAGATCACGTTGGGCACCACTCTGGGGTCCTGCCACTCGCCTCCCTCTGACATCCGCACGGCACGGAACGCGCCGATGTGAGCGCCCATGAAATCGGTCACATGCACCCAGCGCACGATGCGTGGTGCCCTTGGCGGGCCCATGCGGAAACCGTCCTTGGTGAGGACCAGGTGCTCACCCATTCCCTGCATGGCGGTGAAGTAGAAGGCATTGAGCGTGACCATCAGGAACACCGTGAGAGGCGCCAGCCACGGGTAGGCGGGATTGGCGAAGAGCGCGAGCAGCAACGCAAAGGGAAACGCGACCCATCCCGCGACCCTCAGCCACCGAGCAACCGCGGGCAACGCCGGCGCGGCCAGCACCACCTCGGTATGCCGGGGATCCAGATCCGCAGCGCGGAGTCCAGGCCGGCGGCGCCAGGCATCCCTGACCCCGATGGCCACCGCGGTGGTGGCGCCGATGCCGGCGGTGTAGACGGTCAGAAAGCCAACGGTGAGCAGGAGCACGGCCTGAGCGTCCACGCCGGGCATTGTAACCAGACACAACGATTCCTATGTTTTTTTGTGGGCGGGCCACTATTGAAATGACGCAGTGCGCCCTACCATTCGTGACACCACACCCTCTTCGCGGCGCGAGCCTCCTACCGCACGGCAGGAGGCTCGTTTTATTTAGGGAGTTGCAGCGGCACCCTCTCCCCTTCGGGGAGAGGGCTGGGGTGAGGGGCTTAAGCCGCCTTCACAGCGCTCACGAGCTTCGTCAGTGAGTCCTTGGCGTCGCCGAAGAACATGATCGTTTTGGGGTCGTACATCAAGTCGTTGTCGATCCCGGCGAAACCCGGTCGCATCGACCGCTTCATGAAGACTATGTTCTTCGCCTGGTCGGCGTTGAGGATCGGCATGCCATAAATCGGGCTGCCCGGCGCATTGCGCGCCGAGGGGTTGACCACGTCGTTGGCGCCAACTATCAACGCCACGTCGGCGTTCTTGAACTCGTCGTTCACCTCGTCCATCTCTTTGAGCTGCTCATAGGGCACGTTTGCCTCGGCAAGCAGGACGTTCATGTGGCCGGGCATGCGGCCGGCCACCGGATGGATCGCATACGTGACCTCGACCCCGCGCTTTTCCAGCACGTCCGCGAGCTCGCGCGCCGCGTGCTGCGCCTGCGCCACGGCAAGGCCATAACCCGGGACGATGATCACGCGCTGGGAGTAAGCGAGCAGCGTGCCGAGGTCTTCCGCATTCCCCGACCTGACGCTGCGGCCCTCCTTGCCGGCCACCGCCACTGCGCCGGCTTGCGTTTTGCCGAAGGCGCCGAACAGCACGTTCCCCAGGGACCGGCCCATGGCGTCGCTCATCATCTTGGTGAGCAGGCTGCCTGAGGCCCCGACCAGCGTGCCGGCGACGATCAGGGCGAAGTTGTTGAGCAGGAACCCGCTTGCCGCCACCGCCAGACCGGTGAACGCGTTGAGCAGCGAGATGACGACCGGCATGTCCGCGCCGCCGATCGGCAACACGAATGCGACTCCCAGCACGAGAGCCAGGACCATCAACGAGATGAAGGAAAAGGGGATGGAAGCTACCGCCAGGATCGCGATGACGAAACCGAGGATCGCGGCGGCAAGGATGCCGTTGACGATCTGCTGCCCGGGGTAGGTGATCGGCGTCCCGGTCATCAGCTCCTGCAGCTTCGCGAAAGCCACCATGCTTCCGGCGAAAGAGACCGATCCGATCACGATGCTGAAGACGCTGGGCAACGCTTCCGCCAAGGGCGGGTGGTCGCCGAACCGAAGCAGCTCGGCCACTGCCACCAGGGCCGCGGCGCCGCCGCCCACGCCGTTGAACAGGGCGACCATCTGCGGGATGGCGGTCATCTTCACCATTCGGGCGCCGACCGCCCCCACCGCCGTACCGATGATGACCCCGATCGTGATGATGATCACTCCCGCGGTCGTGAAGCGCAGCTGGGGCAGGGTGGCGAGAAGCGCGATCACCATGCCGAAGGCCGCGGTGAAGTTTCCGTTGCGCGCGCTCTTAGGCGAGCTGAGCTGCTTCAAGCCGAGGATGAAGCACACCGCGGCCACCAGGTAGGCCAGGGTGATTAACGTGTTCATTTAGGGGTCACGGGCGCGACAGGTTTCTGATTTTGTGCGCCCTGCGCGCGCCCGGCTGTTTGCCGCCCCTTGAACATCTCGAGCATCCTGTCGGTGACGACGAACCCACCCACCACGTTGGTGGTCGCCAGGATCACTGCGACCAACCCGAGGATGACCGTGACTGGCGAGTTGGCGCCGGCGGCGATGACTATCGCGCCGACCAGGATGATGCCGTGGATCGCGTTGGTCCCTGACATCAGCGGGGTGTGCAGGATGGTCGGAACTTTCGAGATGACCTCGATGCCGACGAAGATGGAAAGGACGAAGACAGTGAGCTCGTTCAGCAGCTCGTTGCTCATTTCGCCGCCGCCAGGAGCTGCTTGGCACGCTCGTTGACGATCTCACCACCGTGCGTGACGCAGCTGCCCTTGGTGATCTCGTCCTCGAAATCCAGCGCGATAGCACCGTCCTTGACCAGGTGCAAGAGGAGATTCACGACGTTACGCGCGTAGAGCTGACTCGTCGCCAGAGGCATTGTCGAGGGCACGTTGCGAGTACCGACGATGGTCACGCCGCCGACCTCGATCTCGTTTCCTGCCTGAGTGAGCTCAACGTTGCCGCCAGTCTCGGCGGCGAGGTCGACGATGACTGAGCCGGGGCGCATCCCCTTCACCATGTCTCCGGTCACGAGCAGCGGGGCCCGCCGGCCGGGGATGGCAGCGGTCGTGATCACTACATCGGACTTGGCCACGTGCTCGCCGATCAGCTCACGCTGCTTGCGAAGGAACTCTTCCGACTGCTCGCGCGCGTAACCGCCTTCCCCCGCCTGGGACTCGAGCGCCAGCTCGATGAAGGTCGCCCCCAGCGAGCTGACCTCCTCCTTGACGGCCGGGCGCACGTCGTAGGCAGAGACAACCGCCCCGAGGCGCCGCGCGGTGGCGATCGCCTGGAGTCCGGCCACGCCCGCGCCCATGACGAGCACGCGGGCCGGGGCGACGGTTCCAGCCGCGGTCATCATCATCGGGAAGAACTTGCCGAGGCGGCTTGCCGCCATCAACACCGCCTTGTAGCCGGCGGCCGAGGCCTGCGAGGAAAGGGCATCCATCGACTGGGCGCGAGAGATCCGGGGCAGCAGCTCGAGGCTGAATGCGGTCACGCCACGCTTGGCGAGTGCTTTGACGATGTCCCCTTGGGTCGCCGGCTGCAGGAAGCTGATCAGCACCGACCCGCTCTTGAGCAGGCCGACCTCGTTCGCGGCCGGAGGCTGGACCTTGAGCACAGCGTCGGCGTCCCTGAGCAGGGCTTCGGCCCCCTCGACGACCTTGACTCCCGCCGCCTCGTAAGCCGCGTCCGGGAGGAAAGCACTTGAGCCGGCCCCCGACTCGACGCTGACCTCGAGTTTGGCCGCCACCAGCTTGGCCGCCGTGTCGGGAACCAGGGCCACGCGGCGTTCTTCCGGGGCCCGCTCTTTCGGTATGGCGACCTTCACCAGGTGAGGAAGCGTAAGGAATACTGCTTGGTTGCTGCACACGCGTAAAATCCGTAATCCGCGGCTGAAAGAGACAAATTGACGCAGCAGATCATCAACGACCTAACCATCCAGGCCGCCACCGTCAACGGTTCGGGAAGCCAGACGGCCAATCTGGTATTGACCAGGGCCATCTTCCATATGGGCATCCCGGTGGCGCCGAAAAACGTATTTCCCTCCAACATCGAGGGCCTGCCTACCTGGTACCAGCTCCGCGTCACACCGGAGGGCCACATGGCCCGGTCGGACAAGGTCGACATCCTCGTCGCTTTCAACCCCGCCACCTGGCACCAGGACCTCAAGACCGTCCGTCCGGGCGGCGTGGTGATCCATGAGGAGGTCTTCTCCACTGCAGACGTGCGCTCCGACGTCATGTACTACCCGGTGCCGTTCTCGAAGCTCGCGAAGTCGAAGATCCAGAACGACACCCTGCGCAAGCAACTGGCCAACATGATCTATGTCGGCGTCGTCGCCGGGGTGCTCGGGATCCCGCTCGAGGCCCTCGAGCACGGCGTCAAGCGGCAGTTCCTGGCCAAGCCGAAAGCGGTCCAGGTGAACGTGGACGCGATCAAGGTCGGCTACGACTACTGGCAGGACAACTTCTCCAAGAAGGACCCGTATCGGCTC
>Ga0209011_1000083_pt1 | contig 54169 bp, 52 predicted proteins | sample BlaSpr_A8_OM1_M3_FD_187986 | JGI IMG/M metagenome (GOLD analysis project Ga0209011, IMG submission 187986) | Forest soil microbial communities from Thunder Bay, Ontario, Canada - Black Spruce, Ontario site 2_A8_OM1_M3 (SPAdes) (version 2) | ecosystem: Environmental > Terrestrial > Soil > Boreal...
CTATTACATCTGTAACCACTACCGGCACGCCGCCGACCGCGAGGGCTATGAGGCGGAGCAGGCAGAGCTGGTCGAGAACCGCAAGGTCTGGATCACCAAATGCGACGACGGCACAGTGCTTCTCACTGGAAACTTCGACCCCGAAGGGGGCGCGGCCATCATCACGACGCTGGAGCCGCTGGCTCGCAGGTCAGGCGCCGATGACGATCGGAGTCGGGAGAAGCGGATGGCGGATGCAGTGGTCGATGTCGCCATGCACGCGCTGGACTCTGGCCTGATCCCCCAGCAGGGATCGCAGCGGACTCACCTGAACGTCACCACCTCGCTCGAGACGCTGCTCGGTTTGCCGGCCGCGCCTGGTGCTGAGTTGGAGCACGCGGCGCTCCCGATCTCGTCCAAGACTGTCGAGCGGCTGGCATGCGATGCCTCAGTCACTCGCATCCTGCTCGACTCCAAATCGGTGGTCATCGACGTCGGGCGGGCCAAGCGCACAATCTCAGGACCGGCGCGCAAAGCCATCAATGCCCGCGACAAGGGCTGCACCTGGCCGGGTTGCGAGCGGCCGGCGAGCTGGACTGCGGGACACCACTTGAAACACTGGTTTCACGGCGGAGACAATCAACCGCCCAACCTCACTCTTCTCTGCTATCGGCATCACTGGATGGTGCACGAGGGCAACTGGCAGATCGTGCGTGGCGATGACGGCCGGATGTTGACCATCCCGCCGACCGTGACCTTCGGCCCTCCGAGTCGAGGTCCCGATTAGCCGGGTCTCTTCATAACGCAGCCGTTGCGCATGGCGCGACAGTCGCATATAGTGCGACAAGGCAAGTGGTCGCGTGCTGAGTTCGCTGATCCGTTTCCTCCGTGCTCCCCGATATGAGGTCCTGCCGACCGAGGACGTCGAGGGACTCGTCGCCGCACATGTCCCGCACGAGGTTACGATCACCATCACCGCCTCGCCCCGACGCGGCATGGATGCGACGGTGAAGCTGGCCGAGCGGCTTTCTCGACAGGGCTACACCGTGGTTCCCCACCTCTCCGCGCGCCTCATCCGCGACGCCTCGCACCTGCGCGAGATACTCACCGCCGTCAACGAGATGGGCGTGCAGGACGTCTTCGTCATAGCCGGGGACGCGCAACAGCCGGCGGGTGAGTTCCCAGACTCGGTCTCGCTGCTCGAGGCGATGATGCGAGCGGGGCACGGCTTGCGCGACGTCGGCGTCTCCGGCTATCCCGAAAGCCACAGCTTCATCGACGACGACATGACCATCCAGGCGATGTGGGACAAGCGGCGGATCGCGACCTACATCGTCAGCAACCTCTGCTTCGATCCGCGCGTCGTGAAAAGGTGGGTCGCCCGCGTGCGCCGCCGCAGGGTCGAGCTCCCAATCCACATCGGGATGGCGGGGGTCGCCGATCCGGCCAAGCTGCTGCGCATCTCGACCCGAATCGGACTCGTCGACTCAGCACGATTCTTGAAAGGACATTCCAACTGGTTCCTGCGCACTCTGCAGCCCGGCGGTTACGACCCAGAGCGCTTCGTCCGCGCGCTGCTGCCCGAACTTGCAGCTCCAGACAAGAACGTTGCCGGCCTGCATGTATTCACCTTCAACGAAATCGGTCCGACGGAGCGCTGGCGCCAGGAAATACTGGCCCGAGCGGCTTAGCCCGCGCATTAAGGAGGAAGAATGGCGACCACCTTTCCGACGGATCTCGAGATTGCGCGCAAGGCGCGCCTGCTTCCGATGCCCGAGGTTGCTGCGCGGATGGGCATCGGCCCGCATCTGCTCGAGCCCTACGGACATGACGTAGCGAAGATCAAGCTGGAGGCGATCGGCGAGCTCGCGGACCGGCCCAAAGCGAAATACGTAGTCGTTTCCGCGATCACTCCCACCCCTCTCGGCGAAGGCAAGACGACGACCACCATCGGCCTCGGCCAGGCGCTCGCTCACATCGGCCGCAAGGCGACGATCGCCATCCGCCAACCTTCGATGGGACCTACATTCGGCATCAAAGGCGGCGCTGCCGGCGGCGGCTACAGCCAGGTAGTGCCGATGGAGCGGATGAACCTCCATCTGACAGGCGACATGCACGCGATCACCTCGGCGCACAACTTGCTGGCCGCAATGATCGACAACCACATCTATCACCACGAATCCCTTGTAGATCGCGACAGCGTGACGTGGCGGCGTGTCCTCGACGTGAGCGACCGCGTGTTGCGAAACATCATCGTCGGCCTCGGCGCACACGAGGACGGAGTGATCCGGCAGACAGGTTTCGACATCACCGCGGCGTCCGAGGTCATGACCGTGCTCGCCCTGACAACCTCGCTGCAGGACATGCGCAAGCGACTCGCCCGCATCGTCATTGGCAACACGACGGCGGGCAAGCCCATCACCGCTGACGAGCTGCACGCAGCCGGGGCGATGACTGTCGTCCTGCTCGATGCGATCAAGCCGAACCTTCTGCAAACGCTCGAGAACACTCCAGTGCTGGTGCATGCAGGCCCATTCGGCAACATCGCCACCGGCAACTCCTCGGTGATCGCGGACCTCATCGGCATCCATTGCGGCGACTTCCTCGTCACCGAGGCGGGCTTTGCCGCCGACATGGGTGCAGAGCGTTTCTTCAACATCAAGTGCCGGGCCTCGGGACTCAAGCCGGACGCCGCGGTGATCGTCGCCACCGTGCGCGCCCTGAAGGTGCACTCCGGGCGCTTCAAGGTCGTGGCCGGCAAGCCGCTGCCGCCCGAGATGCTGATCGAAAGCCCAGATGACGTTTGGGCCGGGGCGCCCAACCTGAGAAAACAGGTCGAGAACATCAAGCTCCACGGCGTCACCCCGGTGGTGGCAATCAACTCGTTTCCCACCGACCATCCCTCCGAGCAGGCCGCCATCCGCGAGATCGCCGCCGAGCTCGGTGTTCGCTCCGCCGTCTGCCACAACTTCGCCGAGGGCGGCAGGGGCGCGGTCGAGCTCGCGGAAGCCGTGGCGGCGGCGGCCGAGGAGCCGAGCTCTTTCCACTTCCTTTATCCCGAGGAGGCGACGCTTCGGGAAAAGATCAAGACGATAGCGACCCAGATCTACGGCGCGAGCGAAGTGGAGTACGAACGCGCCGCCGCCGCGCAGCTCGAGTCGTTCGAGCGCAACGGCTTCGGCCGCCTTGGCATCTGCGTCGCGAAGACGCACCTTTCCCTCTCGTCAGATCCCACCCTGAAGGGCGCGCCCACGGGCTGGGTGATGCCGGTGCGCGAAGTTCGCGCCTCAGTCGGCGCGGGGTTCATCTATCCGATCTGCGGCGAGATGCGCACGATGCCCGGCCTTCCCTCCAATCCCAACGCAACCCGCATCGACATCGACGAGAACGGGAAGATCGTGGGCTTGTCGTAATTGAGCTTGGTGGGTGTAGCCCCTCTCCTGGCCGCCTCGATGTTCGGCCTGGTCTCCGGTTTCAACGACGGCGGGAATCTGATGGCCTCATTCACTTCGGGCCGTTTGCTGACTCCTCGAGTGGCCGCGTTGGTGCTTGTGGTCGCCGCCGCTGGTCCGCTCATCGTAGGAACGGCGGTGGCACAAACGGTCGGGACCAACGTGATCGACCTCAGGGGCCAGGGCGAGCGCGATTTCGTGCTCATCACGCTTGCTCCTCTGAGCGTGGTCCTGCTCTCTTGGAGGTTCGGAATCCCCACGAGCATGACTCTGGCTCTCGTCGGTGCCATGTTGGGTTGGGTGCTGACGGCGGGCGAGCACGGTGTCATCCACTGGGGCGGGGTGGTGCGCGTTCTTATCGGGATGCCGATCTCAGTGTTGCTGGGAGGATTGCTCGCGCTGCTGGTCTACCGGGCGATCAGGCGCCTGTTGGGTAACCGGCCTCACGCTTCGATCCTCAGCCTGGCCCGGTTCCAAGTGGCGACAGCAGCCATCCAGGCCTTCGCCTACGGCGCCAACGATATGGAGAAGACGGTCGGCCTCATCGCCGTGGGTCTATCCTTTCCCGACCATGGACAAGCGGTGGCCTTTTCAAGTCCGGCGCCCATCGTGGGCGCATTCCTCTTGTTCCTTGTTGGTGCGCTCTTTGGAGGATCGAGGATCGCTCGTCGCATCGGGTTTGGCGTGCTCAAGGTCCGTCCGATGCAGGCGCTCGCTCAGCAGCTGGCATCAGGGAGCGTCGTCTCGGCGCTGGCGATTGCCGGAGCTCCGGTGAGCATGACCCAGACGATTGATGGGGGATTGGTCGGCGTCGGGGCCGCGCACCGCGCTTCCTCCATACGCTGGGGGATAGTCAGGGAGCTGGTCGGCAGCTGGCTTTTGACCTTCCCGTTGGCGGTCCTGGTGGCCGCGGTCCTGCACTGGACGATTCGGATCATTGGCGTGGGCGCATGAGCAGCTTCGGCCGCTCCATCCGCGCGCTGGCACGATCGAACGATCGCCGGTTCGTCGCCTTGCTGATCGAGCAGGCCGACCTCACCATCGGAGCGATGCAGGTGCTGGAAAAGTTCGGCCGTGAGCCAATGGGCAACGACGAGCTCGTCAATCAGGTCAAAGGCATTGAGCGTCAAGGTGATGCGAAGAGAAGGATCCTGATCGATGAGTTGGCGCACACGTATGCGACACCGTTCGATCGTGAGGATCTTTTCGCTCTCTCACGTGCGATCGACGACATCCTCGACGCCGCCAACGAGACTGCCGTGGAACTGGCCATCTATAAGATCGATCCGCCGGAGGGCCTGAATGAAATGGCCAAAGTGCTCGTTGAAGGAGCCACTCACATCCGTTCCGCCGTGGCGGAGCTGCTGGACCATCCCGGGGTTGCGGCGGAGCATGCAGTCCGAGCCAAGCGCTCGGAAAATCGGATCGACGGGCTCTACCACCAGGCGGTCGGCCGCCTGTTCGACAGCGGTGCTGAGATGAGCTTGATTCTCAAGTCAAGGGAGATCTACCGGCATCTAAAAAACTCGGCCGATCGCATCGATACAGCCGCCGACGAGATCTCGATCATCGTGATCAAGCGCAGCTAACGACGACCTGCCGCTGGGTGCATCGCCAAGACCCAGCCTTCCTGGCAACGGATTCGCGATCTGAGGCGTTAGCCGAGTAAATGCGCACCGCCGGTGTTCTTGTTTTGACAGCCTTGATCACCGTGGGCTGCTCCCAATCGCCGGCGGGGCAGGTCCCTTCGTCCGTCCCTGTCCGCAGCGCGCCAGCATCAACGAGCCCTCCGTCCGGACCATGGGCGGTGATGGTGGGTGGAGCGAATAGCGGCGGCGGGCCCTACATCGTGCAGCTGGTCACGTTCGACGGACGAGGCGGCCCCTTCGCGCAGGCGGCGTCGCGCAGCTCGAAGACGTACTGGTTCCCTCCGACCGCATGTCCTTCGGGATCGCGATGCCCGGAAGGCGAAACCGCCGCGTACACCATGCCGAAGACAAGCATCTCCAGCACACGCGTGTACTTCCTCGACGGCGAGTCAACCGTCAAGTCGCTCGCCCCTGACGGGTCCGTTCAGACCGTGATGACCATCAGCGCACCAGACAACAGCCAGGTTGTATTTGCGGTCTCACCCGACGACCGGCGGATCGCGGTCTCGGTCATCACGCTGGCTCCCAGCCGTATGCCTGCCTCCTTCAACGACGTCATGTACATCGAGGACATTCGGACCGCCGCGAATCGAGTCGACCTCTATTCGTCGACCACCATCGGTGAGTGGCCTGTCGGCTGGCACGCAGGCCACCTGATCGTCGGTGTCGGCGGCCCGGATCTGTTCAGCTTCCAGAACCCGTATGGAGCGATCGCCTATCACATCGCCGATCCTGCAACGGGACTACAGCTCGGGGCGCTGGACTGCGCTCAAGGCCTGCTGGTCGCGGCCGGCACGGCATGCGCATCAGGTTGGTGCTCGACCGGATCAACCTGTGGCGGCGGCACGCTTGGGAAGCAGGGCTGGGATGGAACCAAAACACCTTTCGCGATTCCGAACGGACCTCCACCCAGGATCTTCATGGCCTTCGCCAATGCAGCGGAGCTGTCGCCGGACGGAGCCAGCATTGCAACGAGTGCGGTCGCAAATCAGCAAGCGTTTGCTGTTGAAACACTCCTGTTCAACAACGGCACGTCGTCGATCCTCACCCAACTCGGCTCGCCGCTCGGTTGGCTGGACAGCTCCCACTTGTTGGTTTCGTCACCTTCTGCGGTCTGGGTGATCGACGTGAGCACCCGCATCCCAATCGAGATGAGGAACCTCGAGACCGTTCCCCAGACTGGAATGCCGGTCCTGGCCGGCGTGATGCCTGCGAACCTGTAGGCCCTAGGTCGCCAGCGCCCGGCGCTTCTCCACCGCCTCCGCCAAAAGAGTCGCCAGGTCGATCACCTGCAGCTTGGCGCCCGTTTCGCGCACGCCGTCATCGAGCATCACCGTGCAGAAGGGACACGCGACCGCCAGCGTTTCCGCTCCGGTCTCGGCCGCCTCGCGGACGCGCTCGTGATTGATCGGCGTCCCTCGCTTCTCTTCCATCCACATGCGCGCCCCGCCGGCGCCGCAGCAAAAAGTGCGCTCGCCGTGGCGCGGCATCTCGACCGCCTTGCCGACAGCCGCCACGAGCTCACGGGGCTCCGACCGGACGTCGTTGTGCCGCGCCAGGTAGCACGAATCGTGATACGTGATGGTCTGCTCGCTGGGTAGCGTGGCGAGCTTGCCCTCCCGCATCAGCTCCGCCAGGAACGCGGTGTGATGCACCACCTCATACCGGCCGCCGAAGTCCGGGTACTCGTTGCCGATGGTGTTGAAGCAGTGCGGGCATGTCGTCACGATTCGCTTCACACGCGCTTCGTTCAACGTGGCAACGTTCTCGCCCGCCAGGCGCTGGAACGTGTACTCGTCGCCCATCCGGCGGGCCGGGTCTCCGGTGCAGGCCTCGCGCGGGCCGAGGATCGCGAAGTCGACGCCCGCCATCTGCATCAGCTTGGCCGTGGAGATGGCAGCCTTCCGCGCGCGCTCATCAAACGCCGGCGCGCAGCCCACCCAGAACAACACGTCGGGCGCCGGCTCACCGGCCTGCAGCACGCGAACATCGAGGCCGTCAGCCCAGTGAGTGCGGTCAGCCTGTGGCTTGCCCCATGGGTTGGATGAACGGTCGACGTCGCGCAGCATTGCCCCGGCCTCCTCGGGAAACCGCGACTCGACCATCACCAGGTTGCGGCGGAGGTCGATCACGTGGTCGATGTGCTCGATGCCCACCGGGCATTCGCGCACGCACGCGCCGCACGTCACGCAGTCCCACACGATGTCGTCAGTTACGGCATTGGGCACGATGGGCGGCGGCGTGTAGGCGCCGTCTGACGCCAGGGCCTTCGGACCTTCCGCCATCAGCTGGTCGCGCAAGGCCATGATCAACAGCTTCGGCGACAGCGCTTTGCCGGTCGCGTAGGCCGGACACGCGTCCTGGCATCGCCCGCATTCCGTGCACGACACCGTGTCGAGCATCTGCTTCCACGTCATGTCGGTCACGCGCGCGGAGCCGAACCGCACCTCGTCCTCAGGCTTCTCGAACTGGATGGGCTCGAGCCGCCCCCGTGCGCGCGTGCGTCCGAAATAGACGTTGATCGCGGCCACGCCGATGTGCAGGTGCTTGGAGTAGGTGAGATAGACGAGGAAGCTGAGGATGATCAGCACGTGCGTCCAGACGGCGGCGCGCTCGAGGTAAGGAACGAACGGACCCTGCACCATCTGAGCGAGAAGAGCGGACACCGGCGCCCAGCTCGCCGGGTACTCGTTGAGGCCGAGCGAGATCCGTGACGCGTGCCAGAGCAGGAGCGTGAGGGCGATGCCCGCGATGAGGCCCAGGATCAGGTCCGCCTCGCCGAGGTGACTGCCCTTGAAGCGAGGCGGGCGCTGTACCTTGCGGATGAGGAATGCGGCCGCGACGCCCGCGAGCACGAGCACCGCAAAGACGTCCACCAGCAGCGCGTACCACCCCTGCTCGCCGAGCCACGGCAGCGTCGAGTGCGAATCGACCGCGCCGATCATCGCGATCACGATCGTCGGGAACAGGACGAGGAAGCCCCAGAAGATCGCGGCGTGCACGAGACCGGGCACCAGGCGCTGCAACAGCTTGCTCTGGCCGACCACGACTACCGCTTCCGCTCGCGCTCGCGCAAGCAAGTCGCCGGATCGCGCGGCCGGCTTGCCCGAGCGGATCAACCGGTACAGCAGCAGCGCCCGGCGGGAGAAGAGCGTGCCCGCCACGATCAATGCGAGAGCAAGCGCCGCCGCCTGGATCGCGATCATCGCCCCTTGCGGATCTCGGCTGAGATCGCCGGCACAATCTCCTTGAGGTCGCCGGCCACTGTGTAATCGGCGTTTAGCATCAACGGGGCCTGTGGGTCGGAGTTGATGGCAAGGATTCGCTTCGCTCCTTTCAGGCCCGCCATATGCTGCGTGGCGCCTGAGATCCCGCACGCGATGTAAATCTCAGGCGCGACCTTTGTTCCGGTCTGGCCGACCTGGTCGGAGTGCGGCCGCCAACCCGCGCTGGTCACCGCGCGCGAGCAGCCGACCGCCGCGCCGAGCAAACCCGCGAGCTCCTCGATGATGGCGAATCCTTCCTTCGAGCCGACGCCTCGCCCACCGCTCACGATCACCCTGGCCGTCGTCAGCGACACCCCGCCATTGCTCGGCGCGACGTGGTCGGACACCCGGACCATGAGGTCGCGTTCGTCAAGGCCGTCGACCAGGTGTTTGACTTCGACATCGATGGGCGCCGCGCCCGCCTCGATCGAAACCGTGTGCGGCGCGACGGTGATGAGGGGTCGCGGGCTGTGCAGGCGCGCTTCTTCCAGCAGGCTGCCACCCCAGCGGAGCCGGGTCAGAGTCGCGGGTGGGCCAGGCGAAACCGCGACGCAGTTCGCGGCGAATGGCAGGCCGCTGCGCGCCGCGAGGCGGGCCATGACCTCATTGCCGCGCTCGGTGCCGGCCGCGAGGACGGCTGACGCATTCAGCTCGTCCGCCACACGTTGGAGGATCGCCGCCAGGGCGTCGGGCGCAAAGGGCTCCACCGCGTCCACGTGCACTGCGTGCAGCGGCTCCCCGAACTTTCGCGCGAGCGTGAGCGTCTGCCGTGAGGGGTCACCTGGCTCCATCAGGACCAGGACGCTCACAAAACGCCTGCCTTGCGAAGCAGCTCGACAACCGCCGGCGCGGCGGCGGCGCCGCTGCCGAGCGATTCGGCGCGACGGCCCTGACCGGCCGGCACCGCGAGACTCACCAGCTCGAGGCGCGCTGCGGGTCGGATCGGTGTGGTCACGGCCACCGCCTTGTTCCGCGCGCGCATCTTGCCCGGTACGGATGGATACCGCGGCAGGTTCAGGCCTTCCTTGACGGTGAGCACGGCCGGCAGCGGCACGATGTAGACGTCGCGGCCGCCCTCCACCTCTTGCTCGCAGCGCACTGAGCTTCCTTCGATCAGTACACGCTTCAGGCCTGTGACGCAGGGACGGCCCAGCGCGTACGCGACACGCGCACCTACCTGGAACCCTCCCGAATCAGCGGACTCGTTGCCGAAGAAGATGATGTCGAAGCGGCCGGCGGCAGCCTCATCAGCTCGAAGGGCGTCGGTCAATGCGGCAGCGGTTGCTTCGCCGTCCCACTCCTGGCCGTCCGTCTGTAAATGAATCGCCCGATCGATGCCGAGCGCCATCGCGTCGCGCAGCTGCTCGACCACCTCCGCCGGCCCGAGCGCGAGCACCACCGAGTCTCCGCCGCCCGCTTCGATGATCCGCACCGCCTCCTCGACGCCGCACTCTTCATGCGGACTCATCGTGAAGCCGAGGTGGCGGGTGTCGATCGCGCGCGCGTCCTCTGTCAGCACGATCCGGCCTCCCGTGATCGGCACCCTCTTGATGCATGCCGCCACCCGCAGCGTCATGAACGGATGCGCAAGTTGTCGGGGTCGAAAAGCGGCGTCGCGCCGGCCACGGCCACCGTGACTGGGTAGCGCTCGCCCATGTACTCGACCGCAAGGCCGGCCCCCACCACCGCAAGCTCGAGCGGGAGGTACGCCATCAGGATGTGCTTGCCCACCGAAGGCCCGGCGCCGGAGCTCGTGACGTACGACCCGCGCCCGCGCCGGTCGACGATCCGCCTGCCGTCTCGCGTCACTATCGGCTCGCGGCCCAGCATGTAGCGCTTCTCGCCGCTTTTCGATCTGTGGTCGTCCACCGTCAGCGTGCACAGGACGGCCGCCGGCTCCTCCTCCCGATGCCTGAGATGAGCCTCCTTGCCGACAAAGTCATCCTCTTTCACGCGCGGCGCGGTCATGCCAGCCTCGACCACGTTGTACTCGGTCTCGAGCTCGTTGCCGTGCGCGCGATAGCACTTCTCCAGCCGCCCGGTCGTGCCGTACACGCCGATGCCGCACGGAGCCAGGCGGTGCGGCTTTCCAGCCTCCCAGAGCGCATCCCAGAGCTTCAGCCCCTGCTCCATCGGGACGTAGAGCTCCCAACCCAGATCGCCAACGTACGAGATTCGGGACGCGAGGACGCGCAGGGTGTCGACCTCGATCACACGGCACGAGCCGAACTTGAATCCTTCGTTCGAAACGTCGTCCGAGGTCACGCTCGCAAGGATGTCCCGGGCGCGGGGGCCCCACAGACCGATCGTCGTCATCGACGACGGCAGGTCGGCGAGCTGCGCCGAGCCGTCGACAGGCAGCTGGTCGTGGAACCACTTGCGATCGGACATCCCGGCGGCGCCGCCGGTCACCACCCGGAAACGCTCCTCGCCCAGGCGCATGATCGTGAGGTCCGACTTGAATCCGCCACTCGGGCTCAGGACTGGGGTGTAAACGACGCGCCCCACCGGCACGTCCATCTGCCTCAACGCGACACACTGCACCGACTCCAGCGCGCCCTTGCCGACGATGTCGAAGATCGTGAAGGCGGAAAGGTCGAACAGACCCGCGCGCTCGCGCATCGCAAGGTGTTCGGCGTTGATGATCGGCGACCACCAACGGGATTCCCATTCCGCAGGGCGGCGAGTGATCCGATCGCCGAACTCCTCGAGGAGCGGCGCGTTGGATTCGTACCACTGCGGCCGTTCCCAGCCGGCGGCCTCGAAGAAAGTCGCACCCAGCTCGCGCTCCCGTTCGTGGAAAGGCGCTAGACGGACATCTCGGTTCGACGCCCACTGCTCGCTCGGATGGACGATGCCGTAGGTCTTGTTGAATCCCTCCGCGGCACGTGCGCGCACGTGCGCGCGTGTCTTTTGATGTTCATGGAAACGAGCGATGTCGGAGGAGTGAAGGTCGATCTCCGACTCTCCGTGAACCATCCACTCGGCGAGCGCTTTGCCCGTGCCGGGACCCTCCTTGACCCATACAGCCGCCGCCGCCCACAGCCCCTTGGCGTCCGGCGATTCGCCGAGCACGGGCATGCCGTCGGGGGTGAGCGAGAGGATGCCGTTGATGGCGTATTTCACGCCGACGGATTCGTCGCCGACGATCTCGGGCATGAGCTCGAGCGCATGCTGCATCTGTTCTTCGAAGTCGGCTTGCGTGAAGGGGAACTCAGTGGGTGAGAGCGCGGCCTGCTCGACCGAGGGGATGTCCTCGGGGTCGTACAGGATGGGTCGGTGCGCGTACGACCCTATCTCCAGGTCGCCGCCAGCCTGCCGCTCGTACATGTTGGTGTCCATGTCGCGGACGATCGGATGCTCGATGTCGCCTTTCGCGCCTTTGAATCGCGGGACCGGGCCCACGTCGATCATCTGGTGCACGGCGGGGGTGAGCGGGATCTGGACGCCGGCCATCCGCGCGATGCGCGGGCTCCAAACTCCGCACGTGATGACTACGGTCTCCGCTTCGATGTCTCCCTGCGTGGTGCGCACGCGACGCACCCGACCATGCTCGACGTCGATGCCCACCACCTCGGTCTTCGGCGCCACGTGCAGCGCGCCGGAGCTCATTCCATGCTCGCGCATCAGCGTGCCCATGCGGAGCGAGTCGACGACTCCGACCCCTGGCGTGTAAAAGCCGCCAAGGATGATCGACTCGTCGATGTAAGGCACGAGATCTTTGACCTCCGCCGGGGTGACCAGCGAAACGGGCGCGATTCCCCATGCTGCGGCCGAGGCCATGCGGCGTGTCAGCTCCTGCATGCGTTCCCTGGTGCGCGCGACCTCGATGCCGCCCGACTCGGTGAACACGCCCATCTCTTTGTACTGGCGGACGCTCTCGACCGTGAGCGCCGTCATCTCCTTGGAGTGGTCGACCAGGTAGATGAAGTTAGACGCGTGGCCCGTCGATCCGCCCGGGTTGGGCAGCGGACCCTTGTCGAGCAGCACGATGTCGCGCCACCCAAGCCGGCCGAGGTGATAGGCGACGCTGTTGCCGACGATGCCGCATCCGATGACCACGCAGCGCGCGTGGCTGGGAAGGCTCGCCATCGCTACCCCGCCACGTAGGGCGAACGAACTTCTTCGGGCAGCTCGTACCACTGGACGCGGTCTCCCACCTGCGCTCGGAGCTTCCACTTGAGCGGCTTTGGCTGCGCCTCGATCGCCCTCCAGAGCTCGTCCAGCCGCGAGCGGACCAGCTCACGATCCACGTCGAGCTCGTCGAGCGTGGCCCGCAGCTTCTCCGTGTTGACCTGGAGCGTGCGGTACATACCCCACTCGCCGGCGGCCACCCGCGCCACGTAGCCGGCGTCGATGACCTCGTCTCCCCAGCCGGCGCTGACAGGGTGGTCGAGCACCAGTGCGACCAGGTCGACCAGGTCTTTGCGGTTCACCTCATAGATCTGCAGCTTGGTCAGGAGCAGATCCGAGGGGCTTGCGCACGGACCTTCGTGGTCCAGCCTGCCGCGGAGGTCGATGACGTGGGACATCTTGAACACGTCGATGAAGACGTCCACCTGGCGGCCGTTGTGCTCGTCATAGAAGTAGAGGCGCCGGTCGCCCTGCATCAGGTTGAAGCGCTCGTTCGCCTCATAGCCCAGCGAGGGGAAGAGCTCGAGCACCGCCTTGCGGTCGCGTTTGGACATCGCGTAGTCGAGGTCTCCGTACTTGCGCTTAAGCGGCGGCTTGCGCGCGCTGGGTGAGCTCAAATGGATGCCGGCGCCACCCAGCAGCTTGATGCCCAGGTGCTTGCTCTTCGCCGCTTCCGCGACGCGGTGCGCTTCGTCGATGGGATCCTCTAGAGGACGCTGAATCATTCACTCTCGACTTCGATCACTATCGTCTTGAGGTCCGTCATCTGCTCCAGCGCGAAGCGGCCGCCCACGCGTCCGATGCCGCTCTTCTTGCCCGCGCGGCCGCCAAACGGCAGGTGCGCCTCCCAGTAGTTGGTCGACTCGTTGATGTTCACCCAGCCGGTCTCGAGCGCATCGGCGAAGCGAAGGGCGCGCGAGAGGTCCTTGGTGTAAACCGCTCCGAGCAGGCCGTATGGCGAGTCGTTGGCCAGCGCGAGCGCCTGCTTTTCGTCGCGGAACTTGATGATCGGCGCGATCGGGCCGAAGGTCTCCTCTTTGCTCACGCGCATAGTGGGCTCGACGCCATCGAGGATGGTCGCGTGATAGTAGAGTCGGGTCGGGAACCCGGCGGCGCGCTCGCCGCCGAGGATCACCTTCGCGCCATGTGCCACGGCGTCGGCGACGTGCTCGTCCATCTTCGTCGCGACGCCCTCGTTGTTGAGGGGGCCGAGCGTGGTCTCGGGCGCGAATGGGTCGCCCAGGCGCAGCGCCTTGGCTGCATCGACCAGGCGGGCGACGAACTCGTCTCGCACTGATTCCTCGACCAGGATTCGCTCGCCTGCCGTGCAGCTCTGGCCCGCGCACAGGTAGCAGCCGACGATGGCGCCCTCGACGGCGCGGCCGAGGTCCGCGTCGGCGAACACGACCATCGGGCCGTTGCCGCCGAGCTCGAGCATCACATGCTTGCCAGCCGCCCGTCGCGCCACCGAGGCCCCGGTTTCCGTCGACCCGACGAAGGCGACGCCGTCCACCAGCTCGTGGCCGGCGACCTCGTCGCCCACCTCGGCGCCCGGACCCGTGACGAGGTTGACCGTGCCCGGTGGGAGGTCGGCCTCCGCGATGCACTCCATCATCGCCACCGAGATCACGCTCGTTGACGTGGCTGGTGTCCACACGACAGTGTTGCCCGCGGCGAGCGCCGGGGCGATGAGCTCTGCTGCCATGGTGAGAGGCCAGTTCCACGGCGTGATCACGCCGTAAACGCCGCGGGGATAGTGGCGGGCGAGCACGAGCTTGCTGGGGCTTGCTGACGGCAGGACCCGGCCCTCGAGGCGCTTCAGATCCTCGGCCGCGATGCGGAAATATTCCGCAGCCTCGTCGACCTCGCCCAGCGCTTCGGCGAACAGCGGCTTGCCCTGATCGAGCGTCAGCAGATGGCCCAGCTCGTCGCGCCGTGCGGCGATCGCGTCCGCGATGCGGTGAAGACGCTTCGAGCGCTCGAAGCCCTTGAGCTGCGCCATCGAGGAGCGGGCCTTGTGCGCCGCTTCGACCGCGCGCTTCGCATCTTCACGCGTGCCTTTCGACACTCGCGCTATCACCTCACCCGTGGCCGGGCTCGTCGCGTCAAAGAGCTGTCCGCTCTCCGACTCGATCCACCTGCCGCTGACAAACATCTTTTTCACCGAGCTCGCGACGTCGATGGTCATTTCTTTCTCCGATCGAAGGCTTGCTGGTAAATCCGGCGGTAGGCGGCGGCGTCGACGTCGCGCGGGTTGCCGATGGTCTGCGGGTCGGCGAAGGCCTTGTCGGCGAGCATCGGGATCTCGTCCTCGCGGAAGCCCAGCTCCTGCATGCCCGGGATCTCGACATCAATCGTCAGCTGGTGCACATATTCGACCGCCATTTCCGCCGCACGCCACGTCGAGACGCCGCGCGTGTCCAACCCGAATGCGGCCGCCATGCGCGCGAATCGCTCCGGCTCGCCGGAGTGATTGAACTCCATCACGGGTCCGAGCAGTCGCGCCGTCAGCGCACCATGCGGCGCATCGTGCACGCCGCCAGCGGTCTGGCTCATCGCATGCGCCGCGCCTGCCGAGTCCGTTCCATACGCGAGGCCGGCGAGCATCGCCGCCGCGCTCATGTGGTAGCGCGCTTGCAGGTTTTGCGCCTGCGAGAACGCCACTCGCAAGTAGCGCGCGACGTACTCCATCGCCAGCAGCGCGACAGCGTCGGTGAAAGGTTGGTGATACGACATCGTGAAGCACTCGACCGCGTGCGCCAGCGCGTCCATCCCGGTTCCAGCAGTGACCCCGGGCGGCAGCTTGACCGTCAGCTCCGGGTCGATCAACGCGACCCACGACGCGATGTCAGGTGTGCCGCCGACGTTGAACTTGATCTTGCGTTTGGGATCGGTGATGACCGCCCACAGCGTGACCTCGCTTCCGGTGCCCGCCGTCGTTGGCACGGCGATCATGGGCGGGATGCGCGAACGGATCGGGCTGTGGCCCCATTCGTAGTCGACGATGCTGCCATCGTGCACGGCGACGACGCCGATGCCTTTAGCGGTGTCCATCGAGGACCCGCCTCCGATCGCGACGAGCCCGTCGCATCCCTGCGCTCGATACTCGGCGGCACCCGCATCGACGAGCTCGACGCCCGGGTTCGCCTTGACCCTGTCGAACACGACAGGCTCCACGTCAGCTTTGCGCAGCGCTTCGAGCGCGGTGTCCAGCAGGCCCGCCGCCTTGACGCCCGCGTCGGTCACGAGCAACGGCCGGCGGATGCCCAAAAGGCTCGCCTCGTTGCCCAGCTCGCTGATGGCGCCGAGGCGCTGCACGAGCCGAGTTGGGCTCTGGTAAGTCCGGAGTGTGTGTTCCAGCATCGGTTACAAAGTTGGCCGCCGAGCAAGAGCCCGGCGGCCGTTGGACCTGCTATTCAACCGGAATCTCGTGGTGGATGCGGGCCAGGTCGATTCCCTGGCGCTTCCTCACCACTCGGGCGACGACGTAGATGACGATAGCCGCGACGTAGGTCGCGACGAAGTACTTGACTGAGTTGGGCGTCGATTGAAGCGATGTCCCATAGAGGTTGTCAGGGTTGAACGACCACTGGTAGAGCATGAAGAGCAGGAACAACCCGCTGATCACGCCGACGATCGAGATCATCGGCACCCCGACGATCTTGTAGTTCGCGATCGGCGAGGCGTCGTAGAGGTCCTTGCGCCGCCAGGGCAGGATGATCGCTGCCACCGTTGTCGCGAGGAAGGTCAGGGCAAGCACGGCGGTGGCGTCCAGGAACACGCTGGTGAAGTCGGGCTTGTACGCGTAGATCGCGCTGATCACGATCGACGGCACGATCATCAAGATCAGGGCGCCATAGGGCACGCGGCGCTTGGCCGAGATGTTGGCTGCCCACGAAGGCAGCACGCGGTCGAAGGCGGCGGCGAAGATGACGCGGGTGGAGGAGAGGAACAACGTTCCTGCCCAGCCGAAGAACCACAGGCCCATGACGATGATCAGCAGGGCCTGGAAGATGTGATTGTCGACCAGGAATCCCGCGAACATCACGGGGTAGGGCCAGATCGGAACCGGCGGGGCGACGGCGTCCTTGACGGCGAAGAGGCTGTTCCAGTAAGCCGCGTTGGCCGACTGGTAGAAGTTCCAGCCGATGGTCTTGTTGATCAGGAGCACGACCACCGCGACCATGGCCACGGTGACCCACAGCCCCGCGAACATGCTCCAGAAAGGCTTGCGGATGTCTTTGGCTCCGCGGACCTCGCCGTAGAGCGTCGCGCCCCAGTTGGGCCACAGCAGGTAGAAGGCCAGCCATGGCAGCAGGAGCAGCACCGGGCCGAACGAGAACGTGCCGAAGCTCGAGCCTGCGAAGGTCTTGCTCGCGGCGTCTATGGTGGCCTGATACGCGCCGGCGGGCGCGCCGAACAGGTTCGTCGCCTCGCGATTGAACGCATTCTGGAAGTCGGTCTGGCTGTAGACCAGGAGCAGGACGCAGACGACGGCGAGCCCCACCAGACCGATCCAGAAGCAGGCCTTCTGGATGCGCGCATAGGTCTCCATGCCCAACGTGACGACGATGCTCGCGAACGCGAGGACGATCAAACAGGAGACGAAGATGCCGGTCTGGCCGGTGAAGAACTTGGCGACACCCGACCAGCCGAGCGTGTAGGCGAGCGGAGAGAAGAACTGGACGACCAGGATGTTGGCGTAGATCGGCGCCCAGAGGAACAGCGTGAACCACCAGCCGGTGATGGAGAGCACGAAGCCAAGCCCGCCGCCGAGCACTCGGCTCTGCCACGCGTAGTCGCCTCCCGTGCGCGGCATCACGCTCACCAACATCGCGTAAGTGATGACAAGGAAAGTGACGAGCACGCCGAACAGCAGGATCCCGGCCAGCAGCTGCCCGTCGGGGACCGTGTACACATACGACATGCCGTAGAGCCCGAGCGTGATCAAGTTGATCGACCAGAACGAATAGACGAACGCATCGAACGTCGACCAGGACTTGACCAGCCCGGTCGCGTTGCGCAGGAACAGACCGGGTCTCGCGGCTGTCCCCGGCGCCCCCATCGTGGTATCCGCCATGTTGCTTCCTCCTTACCTCTTCATCCGTTGACCAGCTGGTAGCTCTTGATGCCCTTCTTGGGATCAAGCTGGACGATCGCCCCCATGAGCATTCCCTCCTCGTACGAGCTTCCCGGGTTGATCGAGAGCGTCTTACCAATCTTCACGGCCCCTTTGCTCTCATGGATGTGGCCGTGCAGAGAGATGAGCGGCTGATGCCGCTCGATGGCTTCGCGGACAGCGGTGGATCCGACCGGTCGCAACGCCCGGCCGCCGTGCATCAGCTTCAAGTCGGCGTCGATGGCGGGCGCCTCGTCCAGGCCCGACTTGAAGGGCGGGCAGTGGAGGTTGAAGATGGCCTTGGACGCATCGGGCACCTGCTTCGCCATCGCCTCGATGCGCTCGCCGAGCGCTTCCTCGGTTTCCTCTCGGTGGGTGTTCCACGGCGTGTGGTTGGACCAGCCCGTCGAGATCATGGTGAAGTCGCCGATCTCGACCAACCGGCCTTCGCCCAGCTCGACCAAGTCGGAGCGGCGGATCACATCGTCCACCTCCATCTCGTCGTCGTTGCCCGGGCAGACGAAAATCCGGATGCCGGTGCCGCGCAGCTTCTCGGCGGCCATGCCCATCCAGCGGTCGACCCCGTCGAGCATCACCTGCTGGAAGCATTCCGCCCGTTTCACCGGGTCCGCATCCAGCTCGTGGAGCCGCTCGAGACTCATCTGGAGCGGGTAGTAGCCCTTGCGGCGGATCTGCGCTTCGACGTCGGGCACCTGCGCCGCCTCGACCTGCTGGCGATCGGCCCCAAGCGAGACGGTGTAGTGGCTGTTCTCCTGGACGATCGGGACGATCGCCTTGCCGGTCATGTCGCCGCCGCAGATCAGGATCTCAGCGTCGTAGAAGCGGCCGGCGTTGAGGAACTTCCTCCAGCACATCTCGGAGCCGTGAAGGTCGGTCGCGAAAAAGACCTTTGGCATTTCTCTTACGCCTCGACCAGCACCCTGCGGATCTCGCGCTCGAAGCCCGTCACGTGGCGGCGCATCGATTCCTCGGCGCCAGGCCCGTCCCCGGCGAGGATGGCGCGCAGCAGGCTCGCGTGCTCTTCGACGGCCTCGCGCAGCCCGTGCTGCCGGTCGAGGACCAGGTACCACAGTCTCAGGCTGAGGTTGAAGTACTGCTCGAGGGTCGCCTCGAGAAACGTGTTGCGCGCCGCTCGATAGATCTGGCGGTGGATCTGCTGGTCGAGCCGCATCAGCTCGCGCTGATCCAGGCTCGGCCCCTCCTCCAGCACCTCGACCAGCCTGCTCAACGACTCCCGGTCGGCGCCGGACAGGCGTTCCGCCGCCAGCCTGGCCGCGTGGCCCTCGAGCACCACCCTCACCTCGGTGATCCGGGCGAGGTCTGTGATGTTGACGTCGGTGACGAAGGTGCCGCGATGGGGGATCGAGCGGACCAGGTTCTCCCGCGCCAAGCGCTGCAGCGCTTCGCGGATGGGAGTCCGGCCGATCCTCAGCTCCTCGCGGAGGCGGCCCTCGTGGACGACCGAGCCCGGGGGCATGCCCAGGGAGACGATGCGCTCGCGGATTCGCAGGTAGGCTTCCTCGCTCTGCGAGCGAGCCCCATCGAACGCCTCAACCGGCGCCGCCACCGGCGTCGCGGAAGCCATCCCCTGTCCAACCCCTTCGCTTGCCGCTCGACCCGATATGCGAGCGATATACCGGAACGAACCGTAGCACCGGCCCGGAGTGGCGTCAAAGAGATTCTTCGGCCGATGCCTCCTCGAGCCAACGCGGGAAATCCTCGGAGTGCAGCACCTGGAGCGCCCGCTCCCACCGGCCGGTGTAGTAGCCGCGGAAGTCGAAGACGACCGCCGAGATCCTGGCCTGGATGGCGCCCCACAGCGTCCAGCCGACGTCCGACATCAAAGCGAAAAGGTTCATCCGGGCCAGCTGGCGATCGTCGTCTCGACCCAGGTACGCGGAGCACAGGGCGGCGCGCAGCTCCTGGTCGAACTCGGCCTCCTGCGCCGTGTTGCCCAGGTCGAAGCACGGGTCGTTGTTGCCGCTGAGCTCGTAATCGACGATGCGCAGCGCGCTGCCGTCATCGATGAAGTTCTCGCACAGCAGGTCGTTATGGCAGGGCACTGAAGGGAGCGCCCATGCGGCGACGGCCTGTTCGATCCGCGCGACTGCCGGCAGCCACTCGCGATAGTCGTCCGGGATGGTGACCTGCTGCTGATCCACGATCCCGAGGTAGTGCTCGATGAGCCGGAACATATTGAAGTCCTCGAGAAAGCGAGGCGACCTGTGGAGGCGGCGGAAGGACGCCGCCATGCGCCCCGCCATCTCTTTCGACTGCAGCGTTTTCGCCGACATGGTCGGGCCGGGTATGAACTCGAGGACCAGCACGTCGAGACCGGGGATGTGCTCGAGCACTCGCGGGCCGATTCCGGTCGTGGCCGCCGCCTGCGTGTTGTGGACCTCATTGGCCCGGTCGATCGCTAGCAGCTCGGTCGACTGCCCGGGAATGCGCATTACGTACTTCTGGCCGCCGGATTCGACGAGGTAGTTCTCGTTCGTCAACCCGCCCGAGAGCTGGGAAACCTTCACGTCCTTGCCCTTCCAGAGCGAGACGCGCGCCGCGGCGTCGTGCGCTTTACTGTTTGGTTTCAAGTTTGGAAAGCACCGCGTCAGGCATCACGACGGCGGGCACCAGCCGGCCGAAGACTTCGACCTGCGCCTCGGCGCCAGGCCTCATCTCGACCAGGAGGTAGGCGTAGGCGAGGTTCTTGCGCACAGTGAATCCGTAGGCGCAGCTGCGCAGGCGACCCAAAACGCGACTCTGATCGCGCACCGCCTCGCCGCCGTAGATCGGTAGGTACTCCTCCTCTCCGATCGCGAGGGTGCGCAGCCGGCGCGTGACCTCGCGAGGTATGGAGGCCCACTTGTCGCGACCCACGGCGAAGCCAAGGCCCGCCTCGAAGGGGTTGTCGAGCAGACCCATGTCGGTGCCGTAATACCGGTAACCCTTCTCCATGCGCAGCGAATCCAGCACGCGATAGCCGCCCGGCGTGATGTCGTACTCGTGGCCCGCCGCCATCAGGTGGTCCCATACCTGCCCGGCCCGCGCCGGGTCGACGTAGAGCTCCCACCCGAGCTCGCCGACATACGTCACGCGCTGCGCCAGCACCGAAACGCCGGCGGCGCGGATGTTGCGCGCGTGCATGAATGGGAATCCTTCTTCCGAAACGTCGTCGTCGGTCACGCGTGCGAGCACCGCGCGGGCCTGGGGTCCCCACATGCCAATCACGGACATGTCGTCTGAGGACTCACGAAGCTCGACCTCTAGATCGCCATCTTTCATCTGCAGGCGCAGCCATCCCAGGTCGCTGTTCACGTAGCCGGCGCCCGTGACGAGGCGGAAGTGATCGCGTGCCAGTCGGGTGATCGTCACGTCAGCCGCGATGCCCCCGTTCTTCTCGAGCAGCTGCGTGTACACAACCGATCCCACCGGTCTGTCGATCAAGTTGCCCGCGACCCGCTCGAGCAGCGGCAGAGCCCCGGGGCCGGTGATCTCGACCTTGCCGAATGAGCTCATGTCGATCATCCCGACGCGGTCCCGGAAGGCGCGGTGCTCTTCGGCGAGCCGGTCGAAGTACGGCGGACGTGTGAACCCGAACGAGCGCTGGTCGGCGCCGGCGCGGCGCCATGCGCGTCCAGGCTGGAAGTAATCCGGTCGCTCCCATCCATGCTTCGCGCCGAACACCGCGCCGAGGTCCTGCATGCGCGTGTGCAGCGCGCTCGTCCGTTTCGGCCGGCCCCATTCGTCCGAGTCGTACGGATAACGAAGGTAGTAGTAGTACTTGTAGGCTTCGCGCGCGAGGTCGGCTGCGTAGCGGAAGTCGCGATGCACAGGTCCAAACCGCCACGGCCGGTAGGGGTAGAGATCCAGCTCGGTCTCGCCGGCGGTGATGAGCTCGGCGAGCGACCGGCCGATGCCGCCGCCGCCACCGAAGCCGTTGAGCGAGAGGCCGGCCGCCAGGTAGAGGCCGTGCACTCCGGGAACAGGACCGACCAGAGGATTAGAGTCCGGCGTCATCGCGTCGGGGTGGCAGACGAGCTTCACGATTCCGGCCTCGCCCATGAACGGGAAGCGCCGCGCGGCGCCTGCCAGCAGAGGCTCGAACCGCGCCTGGTCGGGCGGCAGCGATGTTCCGGCGTGGTCCCACGGGACGCCGTCGATCCAGCGCGCAACGGGATCCGCTTCGTAGCCGCCGAGAACGACGCCGCCCGCCTCGGACTTTCCGTAGACCAGGTTGTCCGGGTCGCGGAAGCACGGCATATCGTGCGGAAGCTCGTGCCCCGGCACCGCGAGCAGCGCGGCGTGCTGGTGGTCGACCGGCGTCGAGACAATGAACGCGCCGGCCATCGCCGCGATCTGCGGAGCCCAGATGCCGCCGGCGATGACGATCACCTCCGTCTCGATCCTGCCTGCGTCCGTCTGGATCGCCTTGACGGCGCCGAGATCGGTCAGCTCGATGCCGGTCACCCGATGCTGGGTGAGGATGCTTGCGCCCAGCCCGCGGGCCGCCGCGGCGAGGGCAAAGGTGGCGGTGTGCGGGTCGAGGTGGCCGTCGCCGGGAACCCATACAGCCCCGTACAGAGAACGTTTGGTGATCGATGGCATCAGGCGGGCCGACTCGTCGGCTGAGATGAGCTCTACGTCGAGCCCGATTCCGCGTGCGCGGCTCACGCCGCGCTGCAGCTCCTTCAGCTGCTCTTCGCTCGAAGCAAAGCGCAGACCTCCGACTCGCTCGAACACGCCGAGCTCTTCGTAGAGCTCGATGCTGTAGCGGCGGAACCGCATCATCGTCGGGGACGGGTTGAACTGCGTCACGAGTCCGGCCGCGTGACACGTCGAGCCGCTCGTCAGTTCGTCCTTCTCGACCAGGACGGTGTCACGCCAGCCCGCCTTGGCGAGGTGATAGGCGACGCTCGCCCCTGTGATGCCGCCGCCGACGACCACCGCCCTCGCGCGATCCATTCAGGAAACTCTAGTCAGGGAGCGGCGCCTGCTCCTGGCCGCTGCTAAGATCCCGCCCATCGTAGACGCCGCCACCGCCGTGGAGCGGGTCTGGCCGGGCCGGCGGGCGCGGTTCGAAGCGCTGACGAGCGGGATCACCAATCGGAACTTCAGGGTCGAGGTCGACGGAGCCGCCTACGTGCTGCGGATAGGCGGTCAGGACACCGAGCTACTTGGCATCGATCGTGTCGCCGAGCATGCCGCGAGCCTGCGTGCGGCCGAGGTCGGCGTGGGTCCCGGCGTGGTCGCGCTGGTGCAGCCGGAGGGCTGGCTGGTCACGCATTTCATCGACGGCCGGAGGATGCCGGCGGAGGAGCTCCGAGAGCCGGCCGGCATCATGCGTGTCGCGGCAGTCCTGCGGCGGGTCCACGGCGCCGGCGCGATCCCCGGGCGTTTTGACGCGCACGTAGTGGTCGACGAGTATCGGGAGGTGGCTCAAGCCCACGGCGTGGTCATCCCGAAGGACTTCGCCGGGGCGTATTCGACATCGGACCGGATCCGAAAGGCGCGCGGACCTCAGCCTCAGGTGCCCTGCCACAACGACCTCCTGAACGCCAATTTCCTCGACGACGGCGAGATCCGGATCGTGGATTGGGAGTACGCGGGCATGGGCGATCGCTTCTTCGACCTGGGCAACTTTTCGGCCAACCAGGAGCTCGACGTCGATGACGACCGGGTGCTCGTGGCCGCCTACTTCGGCGAGGAGAGGCCGGGCGACGTCGCCGCCGTGAGGCTGATGCGATTCATGTCCGACTTCCGCGAAGCGATGTGGGGCCTGGTGCAGAGTGGGCTTTCCAAGCTCGACTTCGACTTCGCCGCCTACGCCGCGCAACACTTCGACCGCCTCCGCCGAACCAGCGCCGACCCCGAGTTCGAGCGCTACCTGAGGCTCTGCGCCAATTCATCCGCAGCCCCTCGCGGGGAGGTCACTTAAGCTCGCACTCTCGTCCCTGTTGGGTCGTAGAGGGGGTCTTTGGTCACCTCGCCTTTGACCCAGGTCCCGAAGATCTCGACTTCGACAGGCGTCCCGGCAGGTGAACCTGCGGGCACGAACGCGTAAGCGATCGAGCGGCCGACCGAGCACCCATAACCCCCACTGGTGACTCGGCCCGCGATAGCGCCGGCGATGCGGACCGGCTCGGATCCGAGCGCGACCGAGCGTGGGTCGTCGAGCACGATGCAGGCGAGCCTTGCCGCGGCCGGCGACTCGCGGGCCTTTTGCACGGCCTGGCGGCCGATGAATTCCCCTTTGTCGAGCTTGACGCAGAAACCCAGGCCCGCGCTGTACGGATCGACCTCCGGACCGATGTCGGCGCCCCAGACCCGGTAGCCCTTCTCCAGACGCAGAGAATCGACAGCCTTGTAGCCGGCTGCCACCAGCCCGTGGGCTTGGCCGGCCTCCCAGATCGTGTCCCAGAGCCGAAGGCCGAGCTCCGATGAGCAGTAGAGCTCCCAGCCGAGCTCGCCAACATAGGTGACGCGCAGCGCGAGGCAAGGGACGGAGCCAACCTTCAGGTCCCGCGCGCTCATGAACGGGAAGGCCGCATTCCCGAGGTCAGCTGAGGTGAGTGGTTGCAGGATCTCGCGCGCCAGCGGACCCCACAGGCCTATGCACGAGTACGCCGACGTGACGTCCTCGACTTGCACCGAGCCATCCGAGGGTGCATGGTCCCTGATCCAGAAGAGGTCGTGCTGGCCGAAAGCGGTGCCGGTGACGATTCGGAAACGCTCGTCGGCAAGTCGAGTGACGGTGAAGTCGCACTCGATCCCGCCACCCTCGTTGAGCATCTGGGTGTAGGTCAGCGCCCCCACGCCGCGAGCTACGCGATTGTCTGTAAGACCCTCCAGGAACTCGGCCGCGCCGGGACCGCGGACCTCGATCTTGGCGAAGGAGGTGAAATCGAAGACTGCTGCGGTCTCGCGACAGGCGCGATGCTCGGTTTCGATGGCAGGCGACCACAGGCGACCTGCCCAGCCGCGCGGCCGCATCGACTCGTCTCCGCGGGTTGCGTTGGGCTCGAACCAGTTGACGCGCTCCCATCCGGACTTCTCACCGAATGTGGCCCCCAGCTCGCGGAGTCGTGGATATGCGGCCGAGACCAGCAGCGGTCGCCCCGCGGCGCGTTCGTGACCTGGGTATTTGACGTCGTAGTAGGTCGAGTAGACCTCTTTTGTGCGGACCAGCGTGTATTCCCGGCTCAGGTAGTTGCGCCCGAAACGGCGCGAGTCCATCTCCCAGGCGGAGAGACTTGGCCTCCCGTCGACGATCCATTCCGCGACCAGGCGGCCCATGCCGCCCGCGCCCGCCAAACCGTGCGCGCAAAAGCCCGCCGCCACCCAAAAACCCCTTACCTCCGTCGGGCCCAGGATGAACTCGCCATCGGGCGTGAACGCCTCCGGTCCGTTGACCAGGCGGACGACTTCCGATTCCTTGATGGACGGGACCCTGACGATTGCGTTGTGCATGAGCGGCTCGAATCGATCCCAGTCTTCTTCGAGAAGCTTGGCGTTGAAGTCCGGGGGGATGCCGTCGATTCCCCATGGCGCCGGCTCGCGCTCGTAACCGCCCATCACGAGGCCGCCCGACTCCGGCCGGAAGTACACGAGAAGTGAGGGATCGCGCATGGTGGGCATGTCCAGCGGCAAACCCGTCGGTCTGGTGATCAGATACTCGTGCGCCATCGGGATCAGGGGGACGTTGACGCCCACCAGACGGCCGATCTCGGGAGCGAATATGCCGCCTGCGTTGATGACCAACTCGGTATCGATAGCTCCGCGGTCGGTGACGACCCGCCGCACCCGCCCGCCGGAAACTTCGATGGCCACGACACGCGTGTCCTCGCAGATCTCTGCGCCTTTTTTGCGAGCACCTTGCGCGAGCGCAAAGGTGAGCTGGCTGGGGTCGATGTATCCGTCTGTGGGGAGGTAGGCGGCCCCGAGCACGCCGTCGACGGACATCGGCGGGAACATGCGCTGGGCATCCTGGGCGGAGACAAGCTCCAGCGGCAGGCCGAAGGTCTTCGCCCAGCCGGCCTGCCGCGCCAGCTCTTCCATGCGCTCCGGGCTGGAGGCCAGCCGGAGCGATCCCACCTCGTGCCACCCTGTCTCGAGGCCGACCTCGGCACCCAGCGTTCGGTAGAGCTCGACCGAGCTCATCATCATGTGCGTCAGGCTCAGTGAGCCGCGGAGCTGACCGACCAGCCCTGCCGAATGGAAGGTCGAACCGCTTGTGATCCGCGACCTCTCCACCAACACGGTGTCGGTCCAGCCCAGCCGTGCCAGCCAGTAGAGGATCGACGCGCCGCCCACGCCCCCGCCGATGACGACCGCGCGAGCGTGTGTCCTCAAGTTCAGTGGCAATGGTGCTCCGAGCCCGCCCGACGTTGCAAGCAGACCAAGACGGATGGGCGCCAGGCGCGGCCTGTGCTAACGTAGTCCTTGCCCGTTGGGGTGCTTGGTCCCGCCTGGGGACCCCTTTTTGAACGCACTTGATCCCCATTTCACGCTCAGCCCGCGTATGGACACACAGGTCTACCTGATATGAGCACGCCCAATCCAGGAGACGTTCTCCCGCTGTGGAATCCTGACATTCCCGGCGAAGAGATCCAGACCGGCCGCCTCGGCATCCGCGTGCGTCCGGGCACTCCCGCCGCCGCCAAGGTGCTGGCCCTCGAGGCCGCCGGCGGCGCCGAATTGCTGCGCCAGGTGCTCGAGGAGCAGCGCGTCATTGACGGCATCTACACCGTGGTCAAGCCCGACAAGCCGCTCGAGTTCACGGGCCAGGTGAGCACCACGCTTCTCACCGGCAAGCTCGGCCGGACGCCGATGGGTCTCGCGCTCGAGATCACCGACTGGCAGGACCTGGACGGCGACTACGAGATGGAGAAGAACCGTCTGCGGCTGCGCTACCAGGAGCTGCACGTCGTCAAGGAGTGGGACGGCGACCTCGAAGGGTTCACCGCCCTGGTCCTGCGCGAAGAGGCCAAAAAGCTGCCGATCCTCGACTCGACCATGCGCTTCATCGAGCACCTGCGCGACTACCGCGAGAAGCTCGCCGAGGCTGCGGTCCGCCGCTACGAGGCGACCGAGCAGTGGATGGAGTGCCCCAAGTGCGAGGCCGAGGTCCCGACCTCGAACGGCATCCACTGCCCCGAATGCGGCGAAGACATGCGCGGCGGCGAGTATGTGCGGGCGGTCCTGCACCTGGTCGACGACGCCGACGGGCGGATCTACCGGGGCATCGACTCGCTGACGGTCCGCTCGGCCGGCTTTCCCGAGTACCGGGGCATGTCGCTCGACCGCATCCAGGGCTCGAACCTCTGGGTCAGCTTCCGGCGCTACGACCCGCTCCCGGACGAGGGGATCGTGCTGCCGACCGCGAGCGTCGAGATGTTCGAAGCGCAGCGCTCGGTCATCCGCCAGCTGCAGATCGGCAGCCCGCGCACGGGCGCCCTCGCCGCAGAGCTGGCCGACACCGGATGGCTGGGCAGCCCGCCGCGGGTGCCCCTTGACGGCAAGAAGGCCCACCACCTGCCCGACCCGAACGAGGAGCAGGCGGAGGCGGTCGCGCGCGTGATGGGCATGCGGCCGGGCCAGATGTACCTCATCCAGGGCCCGCCGGGAACCGGAAAGACGACGGCCATCGTGGAGTCCATCCGGCGCATCCTCGGCCGCAACCCGAACGCATCGATCCTCATGTCCTCGCACTCCAACGACGCGGTCGACACGGGCCAGGAGAGACTGCTCGGGTTCTCACATGTGCGGCAAGCGCGCATCGCGGAGCCGGGCAAGGTGCCGCGCCGTTTGCGACCGACGCTGGTCGAGAGCGACGACCTCGAGCCGTACAACCTGGTCGCCGGCACGTGCAACAGGCTCGCCATCGACTCGAGGTTGCGGTTCAAGGTGTTCGACTGGCTGATCCTCGACGAGGCGAACAAGGTGCGCGCCAACGAGGCGCTCGCGCTCATGCCGCTCGCCAAGCGCTGGGTGATGATCGGCGACCTGAAGCAGCTGCCGCCGGTGATGGAGGAGGCCGCTTCGACCTTCAAGATCGAGCAGCCGCTGGACGAGCTGGTGCGCGACGACAGCTTCTACGGCTGGATGTGGGACAAGGTGCCCGCGTCCTCGAAGATCATGCTGCCGCGCCAGTACCGCATGCGCGAGCCGATCGGCCGCGTCGTCTCCGACCTCTTCTATGAAGGCAAGCTGATGCACGAGGCGCCGCATCCGCGGATGCCGCTGCCGTGGCCGTTCGACCGCGAGCTCGTGTGGGTCGACACCGGCGCGCAGGACGAGTACCGGGACGCGCAGCGATCGGTCGCGAACGAGTTCGAGGTCGCGCTGTGCAAGGACATCACGTCGATCGTCCGGCGCCGGGTGCGCAAGGCGAAGCTTGCCGTCATCGCGATGTACGCCTCGCAGGTCAACCGTTTGTCTTCGGCTTTGAAAGGCATCGTGCCGCCGGAGGACATCGAGTCCGTGGACGCGTTCGAAGGGCGCGAGTCGGACGCCGTGATCTTGTCCCTGGTGCGGTCGAACGACCGCGCGGCGATCGGATTCCTGAACGACCCGAACCGGGTCAATGTGGCCATCTCGCGCGCGAAGAAGCTGCTCGTCATCGTCGGCGACTCCAAGACAGTGATCGGTGGCGCTCCCGAATTGTTCGGGCCGCTGTTCGAGCACTGCAAGCAGGAAGGACTGGTGGCCGGCGTCGGGGCGGTGGTCACGGCGTGCCAGCGCGTCGGCATCCGCTCGCAGGTCCAGCGCCTGTCCAGGCCTCACCGGGGCGGCGATCGGTTGCGACGCCGACGGCGGCGCGGCCAGCGGACGGGCGAGATGGGCGCCAACGGGGATGCCGCGGTCGGGGCGAACGGGTCCGAGCCGGCGGCCGATGGCGTCGAGGCGGAGGTGCCGCAGACTTCCAACGGCGCGGGTCAGCCGGAACCGGCGCCGATCGATTCCGCTACGAAGCTCGATTAGGGGTCAATCGCCTTAAGCTCTCGCTTGTCAAGTGAGCGATTGCATCTTCTGCGAAATCCTGAAGGGGAACTCGCCCGCCAGCTACACGTACCAGGACGACACGGTGGTCGCCTTCATGGACATCCAGCCGATCACGCGCGGGCACATGCTGGTGGTGCCGCGTGCGCATGCGGTGTTGATGGCGGAGGTCGAGGATTCCGTCGCCATGCGGAGCTTCCGGGTCGCACGCCAGCTGGGGTCGGTCGCGCGCAAGACGCTGGGTGCGGCTGGAGTGAATTTGTTCGTGGCCGATGGTGAGGCGGCGTTTCAAGACGTCCCGCATTTCCACGTGCACGTCATCCCGCGGTATCCGAAGGACGGCTTCGGGTTGACCTTCCCGGCCAAGTACAGCCAGCCGCCGAGCCGGGCCGAGCTGGAGGCCATCGCGGAGGCGATCAAAGCCGCCGCGGTCTGAGGTCGCCCGATTCGACACGTCCGGCGCCGAACGTGCCTTTGAAAGCGCGGATTTGATGCGTCTGGCTCCAAACGTTCCCAAAAGGACTTTCCCCCGACCGATCAGGGCGTGACAGTCACCTTGATCGACACCACCTGCACGTACATCGGGCAGGCCGAGCCGGGCGGGCAGTGCGGGCTGGCGTAAGCGGTGATCTCGGCCTGACCTGGCGCCACTGCCTTGAACGCCGCGAGGGTGACGCCACGCACGGCCGTGGCGGCGGGGTTGACGATCGCGATGAGGACCGACTCGTTGGTCGACCTCACCTGCGTCCAGTTATCCATGTTGCTGGCCGCGTGAAGCACGACCTCGACCTTCTGGCCGACGCGCATCGTCGCGGTCTTGTCCTTCTCAGTGACGACCAGGTCGTAGCCGAGGCCGGTGCCTTCGCTCGGGGTCGGAGACGGGCCCGCACCTGGACCTTCTCGATAGGCGCCGCAGGCGGAAATGACCAGCGCTGCGAGGGCCACGGCGAACAGGTTTCTCACTTCACCTACGTAACGAACCTGAGCCTTCACACGTAACATCGGCAGCTTGGTGCGGAATTCTGAGCTTCGGAACCTGATCTTCGGGTCTGTCGTGGCGATCTTGATCGCTTCCTGCAGCAGCGGCGGGCCGGCTGCAGTGAAGTCGCCGACCCCGCTCACCGGGGGGCTCACCCAGGGCTTGATCGGCTACATCGGGGACCAGGGCGTGGGCGTGGTCGACCCCGCGACTGGCAAGTCGACCATCCTGGCGCCGCTGCCGCCCGGCGCGCCGTTTCGGGTGGCCGGGCCGGTGTGGGGACCTGCGCCCGGCCTCGCGTACCCCGTGCTGTACTTCACGGTCCACGACGACAGGCCGGCCGAAAAGCTGCGCAGCGCGGGCGTCGTGCCGTACGACTGGCTGTTTCGCGTCGACCCGTTCACAGGGGCGATCGATCCGCTCGCGGCTTCCATGGATGCGCAGAGCGAGGGTCCAATCGGGCTCGTCGCCAACGCGCACTACGTGGCTCTCACGGTCGGATGCTGTGCGAGCTACGAGGTCGACGCGCTCGACGTGACGAAGCCGCTCGGGCCGCTGAAGGTGCTCGCCAGGCCGCCGGATCAATCGGCCTTCTTCACGGAGGGCGTGGCGCCGGGCCAGTCGGGATTGATCGCGGTGCGCGCGTTCGGCACCGGCGCGTGGTACTGGCTGAATGCCGACGCCGGTGTCCTCAACCCGTTCCCACTGAAGCTCGGGCCGGACGACGGCCCGATCGCCATCTCGAAGGACGGCACGATGGCCGCGGTTTCGCTGCCCGACCACGGGGCGACGATCATGCCCATCAACACCGCGATACCGGTGGCTTCCCCCAGCTCCGAGACCTCGCCGAGCGGCTCTCCAACGTCTGTCGTTGCACCACGCGCCTCACCGTCGCCGTCGCAAGCGCCGGCACGCGGGCCGTGGCGCCTCAACTCGAAGCTGCCGCACGTCGACGGTCTTGCGTGGAGCCCCGACGCCAAGCAGATCGTGGTGGCGGTGAATGGCGGGCTCGAGCTGTACGCGGCGTCGGGTTCCGACGGCACTGCGCCCACCAAGAAATACCCGGGGGGCAACATCACCGGAGCGGACTGGTCGGAGCCGATGCCGGCGAAGACCGCGGAGATGTTGAAGCCGGGGCCGGGGCCTCAGGCCGCCGTCGACGCGCTGCTGACGACCACCGCGCTCCCTGCCGCCGCCGACACGCCTGCAGGGCGGGCTTCCACCAAGGTCTATCTGTGGCAGTTCGATTCGAGCAAGGCGTCAGCTCTGGTGACGATCGGCGAGCCGACGGCGGCGCAGCTGACTCAATATCCGCCGCTGCCCGCCGCTGTCGTCTTCCATCACTGGGCGCCGTCGGTGAACTGGCAGCTGCTCGGCGGATGCTTCCGCTATCGCGTAGTGCTCACCGGCAGCGTGCCTGCGACCGCGTCGACGTTCGGTCTCGAGTCGAACACCCTGTGCAACGCACCGCCCAGCCCAAGTCCGAGCGGGAGTCCGAAGGCAACCGCGTCACCCTAGTCGTGCGCCGGGCGCCGGACGTGGGGCGTTGATCAGCAAAGCCGCCGCCACCGCGCCCAACAACAGGATCGCCACGCCCCAGGCGGTCGCCACCGAAAAGCCGTAGACCAGCCCCGTGGCCCTAGGGGCCAGGGTGTGGAGCGCGAGGTAACCCGCGGTTGCGCCGGTCGCGGCGGTGTTCAACAGCGCGGTGCCAAGAGAGCCGCCGACCTGCTGCGCAGTGTTGACCATGGCAGACGCGACGCCGGCCTCGCGCTGGTCGACTTTCTGCGTCGCCGTGCTGAACGCCGGGACCATGACGCACGAGATGCCGAGGCCGAGCAAGATCTCCGCCGGCAAAACCAGCGTCAGGTATCCGCTGTCGAGCTGAAGTTGCGTGAGCAGCGCCATGCCCGCGGCGGCGACCACGGCGCCCGGCGCCATGAGGGCTCGCGGCGGCACGTGGGGCATCAGCCGGCTGGCGATCAACCACGACCCGGCCTGAGAGGCAAGAGTCATCGGGAGAAAGGCAAGGCCCGCCTGCAGGGGTGTGTAGTGAAGGACGACCTGGAGGTAATAGGTGAGAAATAGGAACGCGCCGAACATGCCGGCGATGACCGACGCGACAGTGATGTATGCACCACCGCGATTGCGATCCAGGACTATGCGCAGAGGAAGCAATGGATTCGGCGTGCGCGCTTCGCGCGCGACGAACAGCGCCAGCAGAACAGCACTCGCCACGAGCAGGCCCATCACGGTGGTCGAAGTCCAGCCCGCCGTGACAGCTTGCGTGCACGCATAGACGAGCGCGACTAGCCCGGCACTGGCCAGGATCACACCCGGGATATCCAATTGAGGGCGAGCGCGAGGAGGTGAGCTCGGCAATACCATCCAGCCTCCCACAGCCGCAATCAGGGCTACGGGAAGGTTGACGTAGAGGCACCAGCGCCAGGCAAAGTACTGGGTGAGCGCACCGCCCAGGAGCAGGCCGACGACCGCCCCGCTTCCGGCGATCGATCCGTAGACGGCGAACGCGGTCGCGCGCTCGCGCGGCTCGGTGAACGTCACTGCGATAAGGGAGAGCGCTGTGGGGGCAAGCAGCGCCGCGAACGCGCCCTGCAATGCCCGGGCCGCGACGAGCACCTCGAAGGTCGGCGCGGCGCCGCCGATCACTGAAGCCACGGCGAACCCGCCGAGTCCAAGGAGAAACGCGCGTTTGCGCCCAATGGAATCTGCGATCCGGCCGCCTAACAGGAGCAGTCCTCCGAAGGCCAGCGTGTATGCGGTGATGACCCACTGCCGGTCCGCATCGGAAGCACCGAGGGCTGCCTGAGCCGACGGCAGGGCGATGCTCACGATCGTGGCATCGAGCGCGATCATGAGCTGGGCGAGCGCGATGATGGCGAGCGCCGACCAGCGCCGGGGGTCGGCGGGAGCGCTCATGTGGATCGCACTTGCCTAATGCCCGCGAATCCTGCAATCCCACCGAGCGCCGCCCCGGCCACTACCGCGATGACCGCGACAAGCAGGCCTGGCTTGACCGTCATCAGGAAGACGACACCAAGCGCCATCCCGACCCGAATCGACCAGGATGCTGCCGCACCTCGGATGCTCAAACGGCCCGCCAAAAGACTGATACCGGTGGCCGCGCCTGCCACGGCGATGAGAACCCATGCTGTGGTGCCCACGACGATCCAGCCCTTCCAGCCCCACTGGGTAGCGGTCATATAGAAGCCCGGAACGAGGATGGTCAGCGCCGAGATGGGCCCCAATATCCTGTTCAAGCGGGCGGCCGTGAAGCCCTGGCGCAGCGCCAGGCCCTCGACGGTGAGCAGAACGAAGAGCAGCAACGATCCGGCGATGTGCACGAAGAGTGCGATTGAGTAGAGACTCATGAGTAGTTCCTCCTGTGATCCAGCCTTGGTTTGGCTAGGCTACCATAAACTTATGGTGACTAAAAGTTCATGGCGACCCAGGTTATTCCAGTAGAATGCGGCTGTGCCCGCTGAGCTGGGTCTGAGAGAGCGCAAGAAGGCGCAGACGCGACGGCAGATCTTCGACGCCGCCAATCAGTTGTTCAGGAAGCGCGGCTTCGACTCGGTCACCGTGGCGGAGATCGCACAGGCCGCCGATGTGTCCGAGGTGACGGTCTTCAACTACTTCCCGACCAAAGAAGCCCTCTTCTACGGCGGGATGCAGTTTTTTGAGGAGCAGCTGATCGATGCGGTGCACAGCCGCGCGCGGGGGGAGTCGGCGCTGAGCGCGTTCCGCAGCCGTTTGCTCGAAGGAGCCGATCGCCTGGCCGCCAAGGAGACAGTCGACTCGATCAAGAAGGCGGCGCAGGCGATCTCGGCCAGCCCTTCGCTCGTGGCGCGCGAACGCGACATCGTCGACCGCTACACGCGTCAGCTCGCGGCGGTCTTAGCCGAGGCGACCGGGGCTTCCCCGGACGATGCCGAGCCCCTGGCCACCGCCGGCGCATTGATGGCCGTCCACCGGGTACTGGTCGAACACGCCCGCAAGGAGGTGCTAGCGGGTCGACGCGGCCCCCAACTTGTGGAGGACTACAGGTCCCAGGCGCGGCGGGCGTTCCGGCGGCTGGAGCGCGGCCTGGGCGACTACGCGGTCAAGAGCTAGCGCGCGGCGGTCGACTGGAAGTAGAAGTCGAGCATCGCGGTCAGGGGCGCGGCATTCCCTCGCAGCCGGCTGCGAAGCGCGGCGCCTTCCCAGCAGTCGATGAGCAAGCTCGCCATGCGCCGCGGATTGCTTTCGGCCGGGATGTCTCCGGTCTTCCGAGCCTCTTCCAGGGTGACGGCGAAACGGTCGGCCATCGCGGCAAAGCACGCCTCGATCTTGCGGCGGAAGGTCTCGCTGATGCCCGACAGCTCCTGTCCGAGACCGCCGAGCAGACAGCCCATGTAGCCCTCTTTCTTGTAGCTCTGCTGCGTCATCTCGAAGAAGCGGCGGACTCGCTGGAGTGGGGGACGACCCTTGTCTCCAAGGCAAAGGTCAAGGGCCGCATGCACCTGCACCATGTACTGGTCGATGACCTGGAGGGCGAAGTCCTCCTTGTCCGTGAAGTGATGGTAGAAAGAGCCCTTCGGCGTGTCGGTGGCGGCAAGCAGCGCCTGCATACCCAGGTCGTTGTAGCCGTGCTTCAGGAGCATCGGCAATCCGGCATCGAGCAGGCGCTGCTTGGTTGGATGAGTCACTGCATTCGGGATAGTCGAACGAGCCTACCCCTTTGCCTTCTCGATCATGTGGTTGATGACCTGAGTGTGTTCGTGCTGGGGACTGAACATGACGATGTCGGCGTCGGCGTCGACCTTGACGTTGTGCCCAGGCGGCCAATAGAACAGGTCATTCGCGTTCACCGTCTCCCGGGCGCCTTTCGCATCGGTGGTGACAAGCCGGCCGCGCAGGACGAAGCCCCAGTGCGGGCTCTGGCATTGGTCGCCCTCCAATCCCTGGAAGAGTGGGGTGGTATCGACGCCTGCCAAGAGCGAGAAATACTCGCCGCTGATCTTGTCGAATCCCCTCACATTGCCAAACTCCGTTCGCTGGCGGATCACAGCACCTGGAATCTCCAACCTGACCTCAACGTTGTCTTTCGCCACCCGCATGTTTTCGTTTCTCCTCTTCAGTAAGTGCCGATTAGACCAATTGGTCTAGTGCGGGTAGAATACACGTTTGCGGGGCGCGTGCGGCCTAGCATTGAGGCGATGGCCGAGTTCGATTTCCTCGCGAGCCATGCTGACTCGCTGGCGACCAAGCCCGCGGTGATCCTCGGGGATCGGATGCTCGATTTTGCTTCGCTGAATCGCAGCGCGAATCGAATGGCCAACGTCTTCAAGAGCCTCGGCTGCGCCGAAGGGGATCGGGTCGCGTCGATGTCGTTCAACTCGATCGAAGGCTTCATCACCGCGAACGCGGCGCGCAGGACCCAAATGGTCGTGGTGCCCATCAACTACCGGCTGCGCGGCGTCGAGGTTGCCTACCTGCTCAACGACTCTGGGGCCAAGGTCGTCATCGCGGGGCCCGACCACGTCGAAGTCATGAAGGCGGCGCTGCCTGAGGTCAAGGGCGAGCGCCGGTACCTCGCCGTCGGCGACACCGTTCCCGATGGGTGGCTTTCATATCAGGCATTGTTGGACGGCGCGAGCGATGCAGCGCTCGCGGACGCTCCAGCGGATGGGCTCGCCGCTTCGATGATCTACACGTCCGGCACGACGGGCCATCCCAAGGGCGCATGGCGACCGCACGGGGTCGAGATCTCATACGTCCTGAATACGATCGGGATCTTCGAGCTGAGCCAGTCCGACGTTCATCTGATGTGCGGGCCCGGTTACCACAGCGCGGTCTCGTTGTTCGCCGCCCTTCACCAGCTGCTGGGCGCGACGATCGTCGCGCAGCGGAAGTTTGAGGCTGAGGAGGCGCTGGACCTGATCGCGCGTAACCGGGTGACGAACGCGTTCATGGCGCCGACTTTGCTGCAGCTCCTGGTCGACGCTCAGCAGCGCAGGCCACGCGACGTGTCGTCGCTGCGCGCGTTATTCCTTGGTGCGGCACCGTGCCCTTATCCATTGAAGGTGCGGGCAGAGGCGGTCTTTGGCAAGGTGTTGTGGGAGTTCTACGGCGCCACCGAGACCGGGATCAACACCGTGCTGAGGCCCGAGGACCAGCTGCGCAAGCCCGGCTCGTGTGGCGCCGCGATGCCCGGCCAGGAGATCCGCCTCGTCGACGCCGAAGGCAACGAGGTCCCGGATGGCGAGCCCGGCGAGTTCATGGTCCGCAACACCGCGCTGGCCGAGTACTACAACCGCCCCGACGCCACAGGCAAGAGCCTGCACGACGGGTTCTTCTCGGTCGGCGACATCGCGTACAAAGACGACGAGGGCTACTACTTCATTTGCGATCGCAAGATCGACATGATCATCTCGGGCGGCGTGAACATCTATCCCGCCGAAATCGAGGCTGTGCTTCATGCACACCCGGCGGTGATGGACGCCGCGGTGATCGGGGTGCCGGACGAGCAGTGGGGCGAATCGGTGAAGGCGGTGGTGCAGCTGCGGCCGGACTCGACTGCCAACGAGGCGGAGCTGATCGCGTTCTGCGCCGATCGCCTGGCGAGCTACAAGAAGCCGCGCTCGATCGATTTAGTCGAGGAGCTGCCGCGCGACCCTGCAGGCAAGCTGCTGAAGCGAAAGATCCGCGAGCCTTACTGGGCGTCGGCCGGGCGCCGGATTTAAGCATCGGCGGGACGCCGAATTTAAGACAGAAGAGGCAGCAAGTACTCGAGCGAGCGGCTGATCCCGCCGAGCGGGCGGACGTCGGGGGTGGGAAGCCTGGTCTCCTGGCGGAGCGTATACCAGCCGCGATACTTCGATCGCCTGAGCTCTTCGATGACGCGATCGACCTTGGCGATGCCTTCGCCGAGCGGCTTGAACAGACCCATGCCGACCGCCTCTACGTAATCCTCGCCGTGATCGCGCACCTGCTCGGCCAGGTCCTTGTCGACGTCGTTCAGCTGCACGTGCTGGATGCGGCCGACCCCCAGCTCGAGGACTTCGATGGGGTCCGCGCCGGCGAGGATGAGATGCCCGAGGTCGAGGCAGATCCCCACATCGGTGCCGACCAGCAAACGCTCGATGTCCTCCGGTCCCTGGATGGTGCTGCCGAACATCGGCTGGAAGGCCAGCTTGACTTTGTGGCGCGCGCAGACGTGCTGGACGGATCCGATCGAGTGGAGCAGGTGCGCCCACTCGGCGTTGTCCAGCACGATTCCGTGCTCCGTCCCGCCCTTGCGCTGCGGGATGGCGGAGAGGACCAGCGTCTCAGCCCCAATGGCGGACAGCCAGTTCGCGTGGCCGTCGATGTGGGCCAGCTCGACGCCCCGGATGTCGTGGTGGTGGAGGATCGCGTGGACCTCTCCAGCCACGACCCGGAGCCGATGCCGCCGCAAAAGCGGCTTGGCCTGGTCGCTGCGGTCGGGTAGAAAGCCCGGCGGTCCGGCAGTGATCGCGGCCTCGCCCACCGCCGCCGCCTCGGAGAGGACGCGCTCGGGGTCGAGCTGATGCCCCCACCCGAGCACGTCGCTGACGCCCCAGCACACGGGCGACAGCGCCAGCCTGTGCGGGGATCGAGGGCCATGCCCGCGGAGATTTCCGACTCGTCTGGCAATCACCGCGCAGAGATTAACCTTCTAGTGAATGCCTGCTCGGGGTGAGGTTTAAGTGAGCGACGAGCCCTACGGTGTGAAGGCGCTGCCCAAGCTGTACGAGGAGTGGGCGGCGAACGGGATGATCGCCAACATCGGGACGCGGCTGGTCGAGGTCGCGCCTGGCAAGCTGGTGCTGTCGGGAAACCTGACCGGTGAGTCGCACGGATTCCCGACGTCGCGCGGCACCATCATCCACGGCGGCGCGATCGCCACGCTCGCCGATGAGTCGCTCGCCTCGGTCGCATTCACCGCCGCGGAAGAGGGCGAGACGACGGCGACGGTGGACCTGAAGGTCGATTTCTTGAGGCCGGCCAAGCCCGGCCGATTGATCGCGCGCGCGACCCTGCGGCACCGCACCCGGCGCCTCGCGTTCTGTGAGGCGACGGTGGAGCAGGACGGCGGCGAGATCGTCGCCGAGGCCCGCGCAGTGATCGCCTACATCAAGGCCTGACCCGGCTCAGGAGATTTGAGGCGGCGGGACCCGCGTCCAGCTGAGGCCTCCGTCGCTGGTGGCAACGACCGCGAACACCTGGAAGGCTCCGCCGGCGGTGGTTATGAATATGGAACTCTGGGCCCACGCGTGTAGCGCATCGAAGACGTGAAGCTCGGGCCGGCCCTGCGGCGGCTCCGGCACCGAGGAGATGAACTGCCACGTGTAACCTCCGTCGGACGATTTGAACAACGAGCCCGACCCGAGCGCCCACCAGTGCACAGAATCCTGGTAGGCGATGTCGCGGTAGTTGAAGGCCGGCGGCGGATTCGGGACGGCCGTCCAGGTGCCGCCGTGGTCGAACGAAACGAACTTTCCCTGGTCGGGGGTGGCACAAGGCACGGGTTTTCCGCAACTGGGGCCGACCGAAGCGAGGACGGCCACACCTGCGCCAGGCAGCAACTTGACCTCTGCATTGGCGAACGTTGGACCGTCAGGTAACCGGTTGCTCGCGGGTGGGCGCGGGACCTCGACCGAGGACCAGGCCAGGCCGCCATCGAAAGACCTGTACACGTGAAGGCTGTCTGATGGAGGGGCGGAGACGCTGAGCCAGGCCTCGGCGTTTCGAAAGACCGGTCCATACGCGTCCTGCGGCAGAGCCGGGAGCATCCGCCAGGTCTCTCCGCCGTCGTCAGTGGTGTACAGCGCAGTAGCCGGGTGCAGAGCTGTGGGAGGAACCAGCGACGAGCCCCGTCGCCGATCGCTGAACCTGATTCCGTATGCCCTATCTTCGGGCATCATCAACACTGCCCAATGGGCTCCGCCGTCGGTTGTGCGATAGAGGCGGTTGGGAGCGCCGGTGACCACGAAGCCGTGGGTTGTGTCGAGGAACTGGATGGTGGCTCCGACGTTCCCTTCGAGGCGGCTCGACAGGCGCCAGTGCTTGCCCCCATCGACTGTCTTGAATACCGCCGTGTCCATAGGTCGTGAGACGAGGGCCCAGCCCACGGTTGGGGTTGCGAAGTCATACAAGGTGCGGTAGAACGGCGGCGGTGGCGATGTGGTCGAGACCGGATTGGAAGCTGTGGTCTTCGAGTTCGCAGTGCCGCCAAGATGCAAACCGGGAACGATCCAGGTCAGGCCGGCCACGGCCAGAGCCAGCACCGAAATCGCGATCAGCGCGACCGCCCGTCGCTTCCGCGCTGTCAGCCGACTCGCTGGGCCCGGCTCCATCGCCTAGATTGTGAATGGACATGGTTCGGCCCGCCACGCTCAACGATGCGGAGGCGATTGCCCGCGTTAATGTCGCGACGTGGCGCAGCGCCTATCGCGGGCTGCTGCCGGATGACTTCCTGGCCGCGCTCGACGAGGCCAACTACGCCGAGCGCTGGACGCGCCTCATCGGCGAGGGATCGAGTCGCGTTTTCGTGGCGGAGGAGCCGGAGGGAATCGTCGGCTTCGCGTCGGGCGGGCGCGAGCGCGCGGGAGAGCACGGCTTTGAGGGCGAGCTCTACGCGATCTACCTCCTCGACACCGCCGAGCGGCGCGGGCACGGACGCGAGCTGGTCCGCGCGGTGGCCGGCGCGCTGCGCCAGATGAACCTGCCAGACATGATCGTGTGGGTGCTGCGCGACAACGTTCGAGCGCGCGGGTTCTACGAGCACCTCGGTGGCACTTACGTGCGGGAGCAGCCGATCACGGTCGGGACGACCACGCTCGAAGAGGTGTCCTATGGCTGGCGGGCGCTCGACGACATTCGTTAGTGAGGCGGAGGCAGCGGTGTCTGCTTGAAGTCGAAGCAGTCCTCCATCCCGTCCGCTGCGGTCGTGCGGGCGTTGAGCGATGGGAGCCCGAAGTTGTTCTCGCAAAACTTGATGAGGCTGACATGCGAGTGCTTCGCTTTCGAGATGTAGCCCTTGCGCGCGAAAGGGCTGAGCACCAGGCAGCCCACGCGTCCGCCGAAGCGGAACTGCGTGCCATCGGTCCACTTCTCGACGTTGGGTGGCGTCACGTGGTCCCACCAGCCGCCCCAGTCGTCCCAGGTGATGAAGATGGCGACGTCCGGCCAAAAGCCACCTTTGACGATCGCCTGGACCTGGGCCGCGGTCCAGTCGCTTCCCTTGGTGACGTTGCCCGCGCCGGCGGTGCGCTCGGCCGGGGTGTCGGCGGGATGCTCGCTCAAGGTTCCGTCCGCGTAAACCCATGAGACGGAGGGCAGCTTGCCCGCCGCGGCGTCGATCGCGAACTGTGCAGATGTCTTCTTGTTCTTGCCGGCGGCGTACTTGATGAACTGGAACGCGTATCCGTTGTAGTTGCCCCACGTCAGTCCTGCCTTGTCCAGCTGCTCGGGCAGGGAGGGCTTGTCGTAAAGAGGCGGGCCTGGATTGGTCCGGTAGCTGCGCGACGGATTGTCGACGAGTGGGGAGTCGGCCATGATCAGCATCAGGTGGTTGGGCGTCGAGGGCCCTGCCACGTCCGTGTAGTAGTTGTCGCAAAGGGTGAACTGGCTCGCGTAGCTCCAGTAATGCGGGATGTCCTTCTGCTGAAACTCGACGCGGGCCGCGGTTTTGTCGCGGGTGAGCCAGGCGGCGTGGCGGTGATTGGGGTCGCTCGGCGGCGGGTTGGGGCTGTTCGGCATGGTGACCCCGTTGCCGCCCGGATACTGCCCAAAGTAGTTGTCGTAGCCGTGGTTCTCCTTGACGATGATCACCACGTGCTTGATGGGGCCTCCGCCTCCGCCACTCGCCGGTTTTGGTTTTGGCGCCGGACGTCGTTTCGTGGGCACTTTCTTTTTCATAAGCACCGGCCTGCCTGGTTGGACCATTCGAGCTGCACCGCGTATGGCCCAAGTGTCTTGGTTTGCCAGGCGCAGATGTCGCCGATCTCGCCGTTCTGATCGTCATACCAGCCCTGGCCGGGCACGGGATCGGTGATCGCCTCGCACAGCTCGTGCGAGCTGGTCGACGTGAGCGCATCCAGTACCCTCAACGCGCCGACGCATCCCGCGCAATCGGGGTAAGGCATCACCGCATAGAAGACATCGCCCAAACCATCCAAGTGGAAACTGCGGTGATAGCCGCAGAAGTTCTGGCACGAGGCTCCGCCATTCATCGTGAGCGTGACCCCCGGCGGAAGAAACACGAAGTAGAGCGAGCTCGGCGCGGGCTGCGGCACCGCAACATCGTTCGAGATCTCCTGCTGAATGAGGCTCTGGATGTCGCTGTCGTCGACTGTGCTCGGGACGTCTCCGCCGAGGATCACGGTTCCGCTCCGGGAGCCGTGTCCGATCGACATCCCCGGCACGCTGTACTCGGCGAGCTGATCGAGGAGGTCGCTCGTCAGGATGAAGTCGAAGAACTGGTTGATCTGGTCGACCAGAGTCGCCTGCTGACCCTGCCAGGCAGAGCCCCAAAAGAACGTGAAGACCTCGACAGCCGTGAGCAGCGGCCCGCCGCGATAGGTGAGTTTGGCCGTCGCGACGGGCGCGGCCAGGGCCTCACGGTGGAGCGGGACTATCTGGATGGGGTCGGTGTTCACCGCACCTCCGCGGCGGGCTGAGAGCGTGCGCTCCAGGGCCTCAACGCTGTGGCCACTCCGAGCAAACACACCGCCGTGACGGCGAGGAACGCATACGTCGGGCTGAGCGCGAACAGCGCGCCGCCAGCGAGTGCAGCGACGATCTCGACCAATGTCATCGCGGTCTGGTAAACGCCCTGCGTACGTGCTTGATAACCAGGCGCTGCGGTGCGGCTGACCTCGGCTATGAGACTCGGCCCGCCCGAGACCGTGAATATGCCCTCGATCAGCCCCAGCGCGATCAGCCAAGGTACAGACGCAATGAATGGATACAGGGCGGCGAAGAACCCAGTCGCGATTAGAGCGGTGACCACCAGCCGGCGCGGACCGAGGCGGTCGCCCAGCGCGCCCGCGCGCGCACTTAGCAGCACGGCGGGAATCGCGAACGTGACGAATGAGATGCCGACCGCCAGCGTATCGCCACCGCGATAGGTCATGTAAAGAGACCAGATCGTGTCGAAGGTGCCGATCATGTACGACGTTCCTGCGCCAAGAAGGACCAGAGGCATGAGTCGTCTAACGATGAGCAGGGCTCCTACCGGCGCCTCGGGAGCCACCTCCGCGCGAACGTTGGGCAGCCGAGTGAGCGCGATCGTCGCGACGGCAGCCACGCAAGCCGAGACGACGAAGACCGCGCTGAGGTTGAACAGGGCGATGAACCCGCCCAACCCGGGGCCGATGAGCAGACCCGCCACCGAGGTGGACTGCATGACGCCGAATGCCCGGCCGCGCTGGTCGCTGGCGGTGAGCTGCGCAATCAGGCCGTTCGCGGCCGGCCAGAATGCGCCAGCCGCGGCACCGTGTAAGAAGCGCAGAACCACGAAGGCCGGCAGCGGCAGGGCCAGCAGGTAAGCCAGGAATAAGAACGAATCAAGCGCCATCGCGCCAAGGAGCACGGGCCGCGTGCCCCAGCGGTCCGCGGCCCACCCCGCTGGGTAGCGGATCAGGGCGCTGGCCAGGAGTCCGGCGGCGAACACGACCCCGACAAGCGCGGGCGAACCGCCTCGGCGGGTGATGAAGATCGGCAGCAGGGGCAGGAAGAACCACAGGCCGATCTGAGTCAGCAGGTTTCCGGCATAGAGCGTCCAGAGCGTTCGCCTGTCCATCTGTATCCGGAATACTTTGCCGCAGTGCAACCAGTGCACGAGCAACAAATGGATAAGGTCGAGTGGGACCTGATCCCGTCATCGCCATTCCCGGCTCACATGCACATGGCCCTCGATGAAGTGCTCCTGGAGCAGGTGATCGCCGGCGCGCGCCGCCCGACATTGCGGATCTGGGAGTGGATCGAGCCCGCGCTGGTCATCGGCTCGCATCAATCGGTGCTCAACGAAGTCGACGGCGTCGCCGCGCGACAGCTCGGCTTTGTCGTCACGCGACGCATGAGCGGCGGCGGCACCATGCTGTGCGAGCCCGGTCGGACGATCACCTACTCGATGTACGTGCCCGAATCACTCGTGGCCGGCGTTTCGTTTCGCAAGTCGTACGCGCTGCTCGACGACTGGGCGGTGCGGGCTTTCGTCGAGCTCGGCGTCCCGGCCGGTTATCGCGAGATCAACGACATCATCTCGCCGCGCGGCAAGATCGCGGGCGCGGCGCAGGCGCGCCGGAGAGGGTTTGTGCTGCATCACACGACCATCGCCCACTCGATGGATGTGGAGCTGCTGCCGCGGCTCATCCGGGTCGGCCGGCCGTCCCTCTCGACCACGGGCGTGCGGAGCGCAGACAAGCCGGTGTCGCCGCTGTCGTGGTTCACGTCGCTGTCGTGCGCCGAGGTGGCGGCACATCTCGAGCGCTACTTCGCTCACGTGTTCCACGTTCGACAAAGTGAGGTTTCAGCCGCGGAGGTCGACGCGGCGCGGCGCCTGGTGGCTACGAAATACTCGACGCCGGGGTGGGTGAATCGACTGCCTTGAGAGTCAGCCATTTCGAGGCCTCAGCACACGTCGCGAAGTACGCGATCTCAAAGCTGGTGCCCTGAACTGTGCTCACCACCTCTTCGATGCCCTTCATCACCAGCTCGCTCTCCGGGACGACCAGGGCCAATCGACTCAGGCCGGCGGCGATGGCTTTCGGGAACCACTGCCGGCTGACCCAGTCTTGATCGGGCCACGGGAGGGCTCTCTGCCGGCGGCTGTCGACAAGCCCTTTTGAAGCGTGGTGCTTCTTGAGCGCCCGAAGACTTGCCTCGAGCACTGCGACGAATTCAGCCCGGTCCGCCCAGCCGTGCCATTCGGTGGACACTGCCTGAATCGCCGGGTCCCACAACACGGTGGCCACGCCGGGGCGGTTGAAGAAGACGTTGTCCGCCTCACCCCTTTTTTCACCTTCGGGCGACATTTGGCAAGGTATACGTGAGTGCCGGCGCTTTTACGCCAGCCGAACCTATGGGCTCGCTACCGCCGTGCTGCCCCGGGTCATCGGGGTCGCGTCAGCCATTTCCTGGCCTCGGCGACCGACGAGAAGAGGGCACCATCCAGCATGGTGCCCCGAACCCCGCTCGATACGTCCTCGGCGCTCAACATCGCCAGTGTGCTTTCCGGCATGACTATCGCCCATCGCCTCAGGCCGGCCGCGAGAGCTTGCGGGAACCAGACCTGGAGGACCCAGTCTTGATCCTCCTGCGAGAGCGCCTTCTGCCTGAGGGTGTCGATCAGCCCTCGCGAAGCGTGGTGCTTCTTCAGGGCCTGAAGAATTGCGTCGAAAACGGCAAGGACATCAGCGCGGTCCGCCCCGCCTTGCCACTCGGTGGAGACGGCCTGGATCGTCGGGTCCCACTTCACGGTCGCCACGCCAGGGCGGTTGAAGATGACCTCATCCGCCTCACCTTGCCCCTCGCCATACGGTGTCATGGTCAGGGTATACGTGGGTCCAGACTCTTACGTCCGGTGAGCCATTCCCGAGCCTCGGCGACCGTCCCGAAGTACACAACGTCGAGAGTGCCCCGAACCCGGCTGACGACGTCCTCGATACTCATCATGGCCAGCGCGCTTTCCGGGATGACGAGGGCTAGTCGCGTCAGACCAGCTGCAAAAGCCTTCGGGAACCATTGCTGGCTGACCCAGTCTTGATCCGGCCACGGGAGTGCTCGCTGCCTGCGACTGTCGACTAGTCCTCGTGAGCTGTGGTGCGTCTTCAGAGCAGTAAGACCTGCCTCGAGCACGGCAATGAATTCGGCCCGGTCAGCCCACCCATGCCATTCGGTCGTCACGGCCTGGATCGTTGGGTCCCACAACACCGTTGCAACGCCGGGGCGGTTGTAGAAGACGCCGTTCGCCCCACCTCTCGAATCGCCTTGCGCCTCTACTTGCGCAGCCATGGCCTGGATATACGTGACACAAGTCACTTTGTCGCCAGCCGAATGGATGGGGCGCGGCCCCCTAGCGCGATGCCTCCCAGTCTCCGATCAGGTCCGCGCTCTGCTGGACGTGCTCGCGATAGTGATCGCGCAGCCACTCGATGATGTCCTCCGGGCTGGTCGGGTACGGATCCTGGCCAGCGCCGTAGACGACGGGGCACTTGCGCGACCAGTCGGTCTCAGGCGCTCGTTTGACGGCGGCCACGATGGCGGTATGCAGCCGCCCCATCTCGTCGAGGGACTTCGCCCGCTCGCGGGTCTCGAGCCCGGCCCTTGCCTTCTTGCCGGCGGCCTCGGCGTCTCCAGGCCCGTCCTGCGGACCGAGCTGCGCGAAGCCGCCGGCGATGATGCCATCGAGCACGCGGCGGTAGTGGGTGAGCACCCAGACGACGTGGACCTGCAGGCCGCCGAGGGCGTAGTCGTCGCCGGGTTTCAGGTACGCGAGAGCGGCGTCGGGCACCTGCCCGAACGCCGCCTCCCACTCCTTGCGCGCGGCCTCGAAGTCCGCGAGCCCGGTGTCCTGCTGCATCAGCTGAAGTAGTTGTGCGCCTGCAGGTAGGCCTTGACGGCCGCGTCAGCGTCCTGGTGATCGATCTGCACCTTGGCGTTCAACTGGATCAGGTCCGCGGTCGTCAAGCCCGCGCTGACCGCATTAAGGACCTTGGTCACCTCAGCCGAGGCGACCTTCGTGCGGACGATGGGGACCACGTTGTCGGCGTTCTGGAGGTGTTTGTCGTCCTCCAGCGCAACCAGCCCGAGGCTTTGCAGGTCGGCGTCGCTGGTGAACACCAGGCCGACCTGGATGTCGTTGTTCTTGAGCGCCGCTCGGGTCAGCGGGCCGTCGGTGTCGAGCGCCTTGAACGCTTTGAACTTGATTCCGTACGTCTTTTCCAGCCCGATCTGGCAGAACACCCGGGTTTGGCACTCCGGACCCGCGCCCAGCACCAGCTGATTTCCGATCGGCGTCAGGTCGGACAGCTTGGTCACCTTGTATTTGGTGATGTTTGCCTGGGTCATCGCGAAGCCGTTCTGATCCTGTGCCGACGAGGGCGTCAGCGCCTGCAATCCAAGCGGTTGGAGGCGGCTGTTCAGCTTGGCGGTGGTCGCCGTAACATCGCCGCTCGCCTCGCCCGCGGCCTGGTTGTAGTACTCGAGGTCAGTCGCGGCATAGCCGATGTAGAGGTCGACCTGGCCCGTCTTGATGGCGGGCCCCACCACCTCGCGGGTGCCGAGGTTCAGCTTGAAGTTGACGGTGTAGCCATCGTGGATGAGTGCCTGGCCGTAGAGCTGAGCCAGCACACTGCCTTCCGAGAACTTGAAGCCGGCGATCGTGAGCGTGCCTTTGGAGGCAGGCGCCGCGGTGCCGCCACAGGCCGCGATCGCAATGACAACCGCGACGACGGTCGCGAGGTAGGCTGGGCGCAGTTTCCAATTCATGCCGATGTCTCCCCCTAAAGGTGGCTGGTCCAGGCAATGCAACAGCCGCCACTGACTGATTCTTCCACTAAGCGACCTTGAAGGTGGTGGCGCGCTGAGCCTTCGGAGCCCGTAGAAGTCGAATGCCCCGGGGCACCAGGACCCGCTCCAGGGCCGCCAGCGCGAGCTCGGTCGCGAGCGCCAGGAGTGCGACCAGGATCGCCCCGGCGAACAGCTTCGTGTAGTCCTGCTGGTCCAGGCCGTCGATGACGTAGCGCCCGAGGCCTCCGCCGGCGATCAAGGCGGCCAGCGTCGCCGTGGCGACGACCTGGACGGCGGAGGTGCGGACGCCCGCCATGATCAGCGGTACCGCGAGCGGTAACTCGACGCGAAGGACCTGCGCGAATTCGCGGTAGCCCATGCCACGGGCGGCTTCCTTGATGTCGGCGTCGACCTCGCGTAGCGCGACGTAGCTGTTGGTGACCATCGGCGGAATGGCCAGCGCCGTGAGCGAGATGATGATGGGAAGGTCTCCCAGGCCGAAGATCTGAAATGCGATGACGAGGATGCCGAACGACGGCACCGCGCGCCCGACGTTGGAAACGTTGATGGCCAGGTTGCCGAACCGGCCGTAGTGGCCGAGGAGAATGCCGATTGGGAGGGCGATCAACGCTCCGATCAACACGCATTCGGCCGACAGCTGAATGTGCTGAACGAGGCGTGTCGGAATGCCGTCCGACCCGCTCCAGTGCACGGGATCGAGGAACCAGCGCAGAACGTTGGCGAGCGTCGACATTTAAGCCGTCCGCGCCCAGGGCAGTGACAGCCTCTGTGTGGCGGCCAGCGTCAGGTCGGCGACGAGCGCCAGGACAACCGAGAGCACGGTGGCGACCACAAGCGGGGTGTGGAAGTTGTTGACCAACCCTTCCAGGATCAGCTCCCCGAGACCGCCCATGCCTATGACGGCGGTGATGGTGACGAGCCCGATGGTCGTCACTGTCGCGATGCGGATGCCGGCGAAGATCGACGGGAGCGCGAGGGGAAGCTCGACGCGCAGCAGACGCACCATGGGCCGGTAGCCCATGCCGTTGGCGGCGTCGAGTATGTCGGCCGGCACCGCCTCGAGGCCGACCACCACGTTGCGGACCAGGATCAACACGGCATAGCCGACAAGGCCGATCTCGGCGGTCAGCGTGCCAAGGCCTGTATACGGGACGAGCAACGAGAACAGGGCGATCGACGGGATCGTGTAGAAAATCCCAAACACCGTCAGCACTGGATTGCGCAATGCGTGCCAGCGATGCGCGATCACCCCAAGAGGAAGCGAGATCGCCAGCGCCACCCCGACGGCGATCAGCGTGAGGGTGACGTGCTCCTGCAGGGCGGCAAGAAACAGGTGCACGTGGGTGGAGAGCCAGTCCCAGTTGATCCACGGGTCGACCGGCATTCAACTACGGTAATTGACGCGGTGATCCGCTTGGAGCACGTGAGCAAGGAGTTCCCCGGCGGGTCGAACGCGGTGCTCGACCTGACCATCGACATCCCGACCGCGCAGACGTGCGTGCTGATCGGGCCGTCGGGGTGCGGCAAGACGACGACGCTGCGGATGATCAACCGGCTGATCGATCCGGACCACGGTCGGATCCTGGTCGACGGTGAGGACACGCGTGGTGTCGACCCTCCGCATTTGCGGCTGAAGATGGGCTACGTGATCCAGCAGACGGGGCTCTTTCCGCACATGACGGTGGGCGAGAACGTCGCCACGGTGCCGCGGCTTTGGCAGTGGGACAAGGCACGCATCAAGGCTCGAGTAGAAGAGCTGCTGGTGCTGGTGGGGCTGGACCCTGCGGAGTATCGGGATCGGTATCCGCACCAATTGTCGGGCGGGCAGCGCCAGCGCGTGGGTTTCGCGCGCGCGCTGGGCGCGGACCCGCCGATCCTTTTGATGGACGAGCCGTTCGGGGCTGTCGACAGGATCACGCGGGAGCGCCTGCAGCACGAGTTCATCAACATCCAGCGTTCGATGCGCAAGACGGTGGTGTTCGTCACTCACGACATCGACGAGGCGGTGATGGTCGGAGACCGGATCTGCCTGATGGAGATGCAGGCGCGAATCGCGCAGTACGACACTCCTGATGTGATCCTGACCCGTCCGGCTAACGACTACGTGGCCGAGTTCTTGGGGCGCGATCGTTTGGTTCGGCGCATGTCAGTGGCCGCGATCGATCCTGCATCGCTGGAGCATCCGGTGTCGGGCCCGTTGCCGGGTGAGCCGCGGGTGCAGGTGACCGCGACATTGTCGGAAGCGTTTGCGGCGGCGCTCGCGAGCCCGACCGAGCATGTCGCCGTGTACGAGGGCGAGCGTTACGTCGGTACTTTCACCGCGACTTCGCTGCTGGAATCGCTGCGACACGCGGGCACTGATGGAGGTGAGCAGGTTGCCACAGGAATTTGACGTCGTGTGCCTTGGCGGCGGTGTCGCGGGTGAGGCGATCGCGGGGGGCCTGAAGGGTAGCGGGTTGTCGCTGGCGGTCGTCGAGCGCGAGCTCGTGGGCGGCGAGTGCCCGTACTGGGGATGCATGCCCTCGAAGACGCTGCTGCGTTCGGGCGAGACTTTGGCTGAGGCCGCGCGCGCTCGTGTTCTGGCCGCATCCCGTGTGGAGTGGGAGATCGACTTTCCGATGGTCTCCAAGCGAGTGCTGTGGATGGCGCGCGACCTGAACGACACAGGCGCGGCGGCCGCGCTGGAGGCGACGGGGGCGAAGCTGATCCGCGGCGCCGGCTCGCTGGTCGATCTCCATACCGTTGTGGTGGGCGGCGAGCAGCTGGTTGCGCGCAAGGCTTTGGTGATCGCGAACGGGAGCACCGCCGCAATTCCTCCGATTCCGGGCCTCGACAAGGTGGAGTACTGGACGAACCGTCAGGCGACGCTGCCGCGCGAGCGTCCCGCTTCGCTCGCTGTGTTGGGCGGTGGCGCGGTGGGGGTGGAGCTGGGCCAGGCGTTCGCGCGGCTTGGGTCGAAGGTCACGGTGATCGAGGCGGGACCGCGTTTTCTGGGGTTGGAAGAGCCCGAGGCTGGCGCCGCTTTGCGTCCGCACCTGGAGGAGGACGGCATGACATTGATGGTGGGCGACCCGTGCGAGGCGGTGGAGCGTCACGGCGCCAGCGTGGTGCTGCACCTCAAGTCGGGCGCGATCGTGAATGCGGACCGGCTGCTGGTCGCGACCGGGCGGCGGCCGAATGTCGAAGCGTGGCGGGAGTCGGGCCTCGCGCAGACCGAACGGGGATGGTTGAAGGTCGACCCCGCGACGCTCGAGGCGCACGCGGACGTTTATGGCGCGGGCGACGTGACGGGCCTCGGCGGCTTCACGCATCTTGCGTACTACCACGGGCAGGTGATCGCGCGGCGGCTGCGTGGAGAGGACGCGCGGGCTGATCACACCGCGGTGCCGCGAGTCACGTTCACGGATCCGGAGGTGGCATCGGTGGGGTTGTCGGAGGCGGCTGCGACCGAACGTGGCTTTGACGTCGTGGTTGCCGGTGCCGATCCCGCGGAGGCGGCCCGAGGGTACATCCACGACTTCCACGGTGGCGCCTTGAAGCTGGTCGCGGATCGCAAGCGCGGTGTGCTGGTGGGCGCGACCATGGTCACGCCGCGGGCGGGCGAGATCCTGGGCGAGCTGGTGCTGGCGGTGAAGGTGGGCACGCCGGTGCGAGACCTGGCCGACGTGATTCACCCGTTCCCGGCGTTCAACCGCGTGCTGGGAGCGGTCCTTGGGGAGCTCGCTGCGAAGCTGAAATGACTTCGGGAGATCGGGGCCTCTGGGCGTTTTACCAATGACGCTTTTCATTGTTTGTAAAGGGGTTTCGCATGGTCATCACGATCAATGGAGCGACCTTCACCCTCGAGGCGGACACGATCATCATCTGGTGCCTGGTCGGGTTGGTCGCGGGTTTCCTCGCTAGTCACGTCGCGCTCGGGCACGGGCTCGGCTTGCTGGGCGACATAGTCGTCGGCATCATCGGCGCCTTCGTCGGAGGGTTCCTGCTGCTGGGGGTGCTGCATATCAGCATCGGTATTGCGGGACATCCGCTGCTGACGCAGATGCTGATGGCGTTCATCGGCGCGGCGATCCTGCTGCTTGTCGTCCGGGTGTTCGGCGGCGGGCGGAGCGGCTACCGGCGGCGCGCTTTCTGAGCGGTTCGCTCCCAGGCGTTTTTCACCAGCTGTTGGGCTAGGTCTGGTCCGACTCCGGCGAGCCGGACCCTGACCCACCCGTAGCGGCCTGTGTAGGCGGCAGGGGCGAAGGTCTTCGGGTCCATCTCCACCAGCGCTGATTGGTCGTCTGGGGTTGCTTTCACCGAGACGAACTCTCCGTCGGCAGAGCCCATGGCGAAGATGCGCTCTTTGACGCGAAAGGTTGCCTCGCCCCAGGTCTCACGTTCCTCGGCCTGAGGCATCGAGAGACAGACGCGGCGGAATTGTTTGAAGGTCAGGGCGGGACCACCTCGAACGTGAGGCGTGCTTTCAGCCTGGTCAGCGCAGCCAGGACTGGCACGCCGAGCGCCAGCACCATCACGACATTGCCCACCGCGCGGAATGTGTCATAGGCGAGCGAGGTGAGGAGGTAGTAGCGCCCGAAATTCAGCAGCGCGGTGGTGGGCGCCATGCCTGGGTCCCAGCCGAGGGTCGGGTTGCCGCGATAGGCGGGCACCCAGCCCGAAATGTCGAGGAGCGCGCCGAACACCCAACCCATGATCGCGCCGACGCCCGCCAGCGTGATGAGGTCGCGCCAGCTCGGGGTCGTGTTTCTCCAGTGGCCCGCGAGGCCGGCCGCGACGCCCACCCAGCCCAGCCCGAAGACCTGGTACGGGACCCATGGGCCGACTCCGCCTCCCGCGATGGCGGAGACGAGGATGGATAACGCGCCCGCGAGGAATCCGAAAGAGGTGCCGAAGACGTAGCCGGAGCAGAGCACCAGAAAGAAGATCGGGTTGAAGCCCCCGATGCCCTCGATGACGGCGAGGCGGAGGGCGGTGTCGATGGCGGCGATCGCGGCAAGGAGGGCGACTGCGCGGGAGTCCAGCTCGCGCGTGCCGGTCTCGACGAGGAGCACCGCCGCGATGCAACCGATCGCGAGAGCCCATGCGGGAGTGTTGGCCGGGAGCCCCGAGCCGATGAAAGGCCAGGCAAAGAGCGCGAGGCCTGCGAGCGAGACGAGGCCGACGGGAAGTGCTTTCTTCATGTGACCTTGCCACTCGACACCCTGAGCACGCGGTCGGCGAGGGCGTTTCGAAGGTCCTGGTCGTGAGTGGCCAGCACGATGGCTGAGCCGCTTTCCTTGAGGTGCGCAATCAGGCGGGTCAGTGCATCGCGAGCGGCGTCGTCCATTCCGCGCGTGGGTTCGTCGAGAAGGACGAGGGCCGGCTTTCCGGGCAGCACTGCGGCGAGCGCGGCTCTTTGTCGTTCGCCGGTCGAGAGGTCGCGCGGGTAGCGGCCGGCGAGGTGTGCGAGGCCGAGCTGCGTGAGGATGACGTCGGGCTCGTCTGGTTCACCGGCGCGCTCGAGGGTCATGGCCACCTCGGCGCGGAGCGTGGGGCGGTGGAGCAGGGCGGTCGGGTTCTGGGGCAGGTAGGCGATCCGGCCGGGTCTTCGCTCGACGGTGCCGTTTGTCGGTGAGAGGGCGCCGGCGATGAGTCGGAGCAGTGTTGTCTTTCCGCCGCCGTTGGGACCGCACAGGGCAACCACCTCGCCCTGGTGTCCTGCCGCATCGATCGCGTCGAGCACTGTGTGGTCTCCGAAGCCAGCCGTGACGCCCGCCATGGACCAAGCGAGGCGACCGGGTTGGGACGGCGCCGGTCGTGCGATGGGGTGGGTGGTGGGCGGGGTGGGCGGGGTCGGCGGGCCGGTGATTACGCTTCCCTTGTCGACTGTGACGAGTGCGTTGGCCGCTGCCAGCAGCCGCTCGAGTCGGTGCTCAGCGATCACCGCGGCTCGACCCTGCTGGACCAGGCGCAGGGTCGCGTCGAGCAACATCGCGGCTCCCTCTGGGTCCAGCTGCGACGTGGGCTCGTCGAGGACCACCAGGCGGGGCCGCATCGCGAGCGCCGAGGCAAGTGCCACGCGCTGGCGCTCGCCGCCGCTGAGGGTTCTCACACGCCGTCCGGCCAGGTGCGAGACGCCTGCGCTATGAAGCGCCTCTTCGACGCGGGCGGCCATCTCGGTGCGCGGCATGGCGATGTTCTCGAGCCCGAACGCGACCTCGCGGTCGACCACGTCGTAGACGGTCTGCAGCTCCGGGTCCTGGAAGACGAAGCCCACGGTGCGGGCGAGGCGGCGGGTGGGCGTCTTGATGACGTCCATTCCGTTGACCTCGATGGATCCGGCGATGCGGCCGCCGTGGAAATGCGGGACGAGGCCGTTGAGCACGCGCAGCAATGTCGACTTGCCGCCGCCTGATGGACCGGCGATGACGGTGAGGCCGTCTTCGATTTGCAAGATCACGTCCTGGAGTGCCGCGTCCTGTGCGTTGGGGTACCAGTACGAGAGGTGGGTTATCCGCGCGATCGCCATGTCATGACCGGGGTGAAGAGGAGGAGGCAGGCGGCGAGCGGAACTGTGTCTATGTCGGGTGGATGGAGAGTCGGGTATGGGTACCAGTCGGCTGCTTTTCCGGCGATGAAGGCGATGACGGCGGCCGCCGAGGTGGCGACGAGAATCCAGTCGGTGCGGTGCATGTGCGTTGCCTTGAGCGAGGTGCGAGGTCCGGAACCGAAGCCCCGCGCCTCCATGGATTCCGCGAGCTGGATCGAGCCTTCCACGCTCGTGAGCACGACCGGGACGACGACCTCGGCCCAGGAGCGGGGGCCTCTGGGCTTCCATCCTCTAAGTCGTTGCGCTTCGCTGACCTGGACGAAGGAGGCGGCGACCGAAGGCACGAGGTTGAGCGAGGCGGCGATGGCGGCGCCGGTTCTTGACAGGGCGGCCGGGAGCGCATCCATGACGTCGTGCGAGGCGAGCATCAGAGAGAAAGGTGCGGCCGCAACTATGGCCGCTCCGACTGTGATACCGCCGGAGAGGCCGGCGGCGAGTGCCTCGAGGGTGTAGGGGCCGCCGAGTGCGGGGATTTGTTGCGGCAGTGTAAAGAGGGTTGTCCTACCGAGGTGGGCGGAAGCAAAGTTGAGGGCTGTGGCAAAGGCTGCGATGAGGACGACCGCTGAGAAGAGGCCGCGCATGCGGTTGAGGCCGGCGCCGGCGGCGAGCGATGCGATCGCCGCCGCCAGCACGAGGACCTTGTAAGCGGGGTTGGTGGTGAACAAGACGATGAAGAGGCACGCGGCGGACCAGGCGGCCACGGAGCGTGCATTCATCTCTTGCCTAGCTCGCCTTGGGAAGGGGTGGCGGAGACGGAGAGGGCTCGTAGGCGATGTAGCGCCAACCCAGCGCGTCCTTGTCGTGAAGGATCACCTGCGGGTCCGCATAACCGGTTTGGGCGACGGTCCAGGAGCCGTTGGTCTCAATGAACATGGACCAGTTGGGTCCGCTGGTGGCAAAACATTTTTCGTACTGGGCGGGCTCGTTTTCGATCGAACAGATGGCCTTGCCGAAGCTGAATGTCTGGGTCTGAAAAGTGACGCCGGATTGGTCCATCAGAGATTGACCGTCGATCGTGGCGCCGGCAAAACCGACGCACTTCTGCACAGTTGTGCCCGAGCTGTGCTGGACGATTACGTAGGCGTGGTGAGGCGCGGCCGCGTTAATGCAGGTGCTTGTTGGCGATGTGGTCGACGTTGACGGAGAGCTGCCGCATGCCAGCATCGCCGCTAAGGCGATAAGAGGGACGAGGGCGAGGGCCAGTTTCGCGCTGGTCCGGATGAGGTGCGTACGCACGGTGTTTCCTCCAGGCGGTCATGCCTTTCCCGAACGCGACGCTTGAAAGCTGACCGCCAGGAGCTTCCGTGCCGTTTCGCGCGGACGGGTTTGCCTTGCGGGCGTTCAGGTCTCCTGGCTCGCGGATCGCCGCCTTCGTCTCGCCTTCCCAAAAATCCTTGCCGGACTTTCAGTGGCGTTGTCT
>Ga0209011_1000084_pt1 | contig 53658 bp, 39 predicted proteins | sample BlaSpr_A8_OM1_M3_FD_187986 | JGI IMG/M metagenome (GOLD analysis project Ga0209011, IMG submission 187986) | Forest soil microbial communities from Thunder Bay, Ontario, Canada - Black Spruce, Ontario site 2_A8_OM1_M3 (SPAdes) (version 2) | ecosystem: Environmental > Terrestrial > Soil > Boreal...
CGCAGTCGCCTGTGAAGAGTCCCCGGTTTGTACGGCCAGAAAGGCCAGAGCCAAATGTGCAGCCGGGGTGTGGCGGTTTCGAAGATCCGGCGCAAACAGCGCAATTTTTTCACGCGAGCTGTCGGCAAGCTGTTCGAAAGCGGAATCACCGAATCCTGTTTCCCGTATTCCAAGGATTTGTTCAGCTCGGGCCTGGTCCATGGTTATTGCCTGCGCCCAATCTTCGAGCGCGCCATCCATATCCCCGTCAATGAGCTTCGCTTCGCCACGACGAACGAGGGCCCTTAAGCTGTGAGCATCAAGACGCAATTCCTCTTCAAATTCCTGGCTTGCTTGTGCAAACTTACCTGCACGTAAATAAACTTCACCCAACTCCACATGCAGCCCGGGACGATTTTTTGATGTAGCCAGGGAATTCTGAAAATGCATCACGGCAGACGGCCACTCGCTGCTCGCTGCATAGCTCTCGGCCAATAACTGCTCGGCACGAGACGAGCGGGGGGCCGCTTTTTCCAGTGCGAGGACTTCCTTTTTTCCCAGTCCTTCATAAGCGTGCCCCAGAAGGTAGAGCAGGTCCACGTTGTGAGGTTCCAGCCCCAGTGCACGCCGAATCGTTACGACTTCCGCTTCTAGATCACCCGACATTTCTTGGGCTGTCGCCAGCCAGGAGACGATGTCCGTCCGATTAGGTTCTGCGCGGGCTGCTGCTTTCAAATAAGGAATCGCCTTGGCTCCTTCACCCTTCTTGCAATAGTCCACGCCCAGGAAAAAATTCGCGCCGGCCAGCGTTGGTTTAATCTCAATCGCTCGGCGAAATTCAGCTATGGCTTCTGGGATGCGATCCTCGAGCTGATAAATCAATCCGAGGTTCATATGCACCTCGGCGAATGCTGGTGCCGCCGCAAGGATCGTCCGGTATTCACGCTCTGCTACTGCGTAATCCTGGCGACTCTGCGCCTGCTGGGCAGCAGCGAAGTGGGCGCGTATCGCTGAAGAGGAGTCGGTATCAGCTGAAATGCTCTGCGCGATCGACGCCGGCGAGGCCGCAGCGGATAGTACGAGCATTGCGAACAGTATTTGTAGCGACGAAAGGGCAGGAATCAGCCGGCTGCGCAAACCATTCACGCTTCTGGCGCGTACACGAAAGTTGTACGGGGTTCTCACGTCACTGGTGGGGATCGAACGCGGTGCTTTTGTCTTTTTCCAATTTCGAGAGCTTCTCAAATTGTGCTAGTTCATCGGCGCTGGCCTTGGAATCATGCATATCCCGGTAAACTTGCGCTAATAGATAGTGGGGAGCTGCCGCAGCGGGGTCAGTATCGATTGCCACGAGAAACTCAGCTTTAGCTTTTTCGGCTTGGTGCTGGCCTTGATAACATTTCCCGAGCAGCAAATGCACCTGCGGCATGCGAGGCTGACCTTTTTGGGCAATGCCAAGATAACGAAGCGCTAGATCAAAGCGCTGCTCGTGAACAGCGATGTCACCAAGGTATAGGTTGGTCAAAGCGTCGTTCGGAGCTTCCTGCAGTGCGTCCTGGAATTCCTTCTCGGCGGCCGCCATCTGGTGTTGCACCCAGTACGCGATGCCCATGGCATAGTGAATGCCTTGCGCATCTGGGCGTTTCGTGAGCGCCGCTTCGTATTGCTTGATGGCCTCTGGGTAGCGCTCCTGGTCTGCATAGACTTCCCCCATCAAGGCGTGCAACTGAAAGGAGTCCGGATCGAGCGTCTTTAGGGCGTCGATGGCCTGTACGGAAGCATTCTTGTAAATGCGCGCAAGTTGGTAGATGGCGTCTGCATCTTTAGGATTTTCAGCGACTACCCGGTGCAGTTGCGAGATGGCTTCCTCCATGCGACCCGAGGATTGCAATGCTAATGCCAGGTAGTAACGGGTTCGCGGGTGAGGATTCGCGGTGGCTAATTCTTGTTCAAAGCTACGGATAGCATTACTGAGGTTGTTGGCCCCGAGATAGGAAACGCCCAGGAAAAAGTTGGTTTCCGCATACTGAGCATCGCGAGCGAGAATTCTCGTGAAGATTTCGATGGAATCAGCGAATTTAAGTTCGCTCTGTTGCAACACGGCGAGCCGCTTAAGTGTTTCTAGGTCTTGCGGAGCAAGTACCAAGGCTCGCTGGTAGATTTTCTCGGCGGCTGTGTAATCTCCTGTTTTTTCCTGCGCGCGCGCTTCATCGAGTAAGACTTTTAGCTCGGTCTGTGCTATCCCGACACGCGGAGTTGTGCCGACTAAAATCAGTATCAGGGAACAAAAAAGTCCGGAAGTCCGGGATTGGAAACTTGGGCCGTGCCAGCACAGCAATAGTTCCAGAACTCGTTTCGCGCGTCGACCTAGGAAACGCTGATGTAGCACTCCGCCCCAACCTCCCACACTTAGCGAGAGTTCGAAATCGATTATACCAACCCGTTACGATGAGACGCTCGAAAAAGATGTCGGGAAAGCGATTGATTTTTGCCCGCGAATCGGAGCGACTTGTGCTGCTCTATGTTTCCGTTTTTTGTTAGGTTCTAGCGACAACTGGCTAATGTATTCGGCGGACCGCGACGAGAGTCGTGGAATTCGGCGCCCCGGAAACTGTGCGGGACCGAATCAGAGCCTCAAACCAGATATTCTCAGAAATGCTATCCGAGGGAGAAATGCCAAGCGCGCTCATGAGTTGACGACGATTTTCCTCGTCCGCAAGGAACCGGCCCGCTGCTTCCGTTCCCTCCTGCTGGAGACCTTGCAACGCGAGCACGCTTCCGTCGTGGGTCGCATTTGGAAGAAGAGAAATCGTAGCATAATCTTCTCCCATCGTTCCTGTCCACCGCAGGCCCTCATACTGTGGCTGTTCACCGCGTTGAGGGTTTTTGTTCACAAATACTTTGGCGCTCTTACCCACGACGGTCTCACTCTCACGGAAGTTAAGCTTGTCCTGGAGAAGCGTAACCCACGGATTAGAGCCAGGGCTTCCTATGAAAATGTAATTGTTGTGGTCCAGGTCGCGCATTCTCAGGTCCCGCGGATAGCGTACGGACACCTGCGATTGCAGTGCGCCTGCCATTTTGAACAGCGAGACGACGTCCGCTACATCCGCGAATGAAGTGAGCGTTGAGTTCGAAATATACTCACTCAGGCGAATATCTGCTTTACGCACCTTGCTGTCCGTCGGGCTCCGTAGAAAATCCCGGCGGAGATACTGGTCGAGAGATCCTGGCTGACTGGTGAGGATACGGGACATTCCATAGTTGCTGTCGGCTACCACAATAATCGTCTGGTGTCGCGCATCGAAAATCTGAGAAGACGGCCAAGAAAGAGAAGCGGTGCCTGGCACCGCGGCAGCCGTCCGGTGCGTGATGACGCGATACGAAAACGCTGCGCACAGCACGGTCAAAATGCCGCATAGGGCCCAAGGAACTATCGCTCGGCGGCGCCAAGCCAGGACTGGAATCGCCGTAGATGCGATTGCTGCGGGGAGGCTGGCAGGTTTCAGAACCGTTCTGAATACCGGGGCGTAGGAACCCTTGGGTATGTCCAGTATGAGCGGTTCATTATGACCTTCTTCATTGAAATATTCATGAAGTTTCAGGCGCAGCTGCCGAGCGTGTACCCGGACGGAACTATCCTCCAGGGGGCTGTAATCGGAGGGTTTGTGGAACAGCGCGTTGCCGATATGCTGCTCGGTTAAATCGTGCGCATGCCCGTGGATGGTTTGCTCGGTGACATACTGCAACAAATCCCTGAGCCGAGTGCTTTTCTGGAAGGCTGTACTGGATACAATTCGCCGTACGAGCTGCCAACGCTCGTCACTAAGGAGGTCGTCAGTAGCGGCTGGTTGTGAAACCGACGTTTGCGGTGAGGCCATACTCTATCAATTATTTCGATTGAGCAACGTGATTTTATCACAGAGCTTTTCCAAGTCAAGTAACTAACATCCTTCTTTCCAATGGTTTCGCGTGATTGAAAGTTATCGCGCGGATAAGAATGCAGGTGAATCACAATGGATTCACCTGTGAGACCCTTTCCTTGGAGCGTCAAGAAGTCAACCATCCGCTCACGCTAGGTGGATAGCATAGAACGCTCCATGGAAACTGCAGGCCTAATATCGGTTCGCTTGGGTGGTAGCGGATCCTACTAAAACGAGACAGGCGGTTTAGATATGATTCCGGTTCGCGACGCCGGAAATCGCACCTCCGATAAAGCAACTCTTAGTTTTGGCTGTGCTAAAGAACGAGACATCGTCCAATTAACAGGGGGAAGCAAACAGGTATGGCCTACAGTTTCATTTCGCGGCGTCGCTTTATCGAGAGTTCTATTACGGGTGGACTGGCTGTTGGTCTTGGATGGGGAGCCGAACCCTTACGCGCAGCCGCCTCCGCCCTGTCCCCTGGCACGGATGGCTTGACGTTACAGGTTACCGGCGACGCCACAAAGGGCTACGGTATCGCCTTTTTTTTCAACGGCCAGCCCATTGCCCGACACAACCAGGGAGGAGAATTTTCGGCGGTCTTCCAAAACGAAGAACGCAGCCTGGAAGATCGTGTTAACGATTGGAAGGCGGCCTCGTGGACGGGCGATACCGCACACGTGACCCTTGCTGGTGAATGCAAGCTCAAGAATCTAAACACCACGGTGTTTGTGCACGTGGACTACGAGCGAATCACTCCCCGTGTGGTGCGAAAAAAGATCCGGCTGCGCCAAGCCGATATGTTCATGCTGTTCTACCAGTTGAGCAATCGTCTGGAACCACAGGAGAGTCCCGCAAAGCTGTGGAGTTTCGATCAGTTGGACTGGCACGGCGGGGCGTTGCACGAATATTTTCCAGCCGCCGGGTTCCGAAGGAAGGATGGTCTCTGCGTTGGCTTGCTGACGGACTCCGGCTACCGCAATCAATGGACGCGAATCGTCCGTCGGGACGGCAGGCCTGTGAAGCCTGCGCCACGGCGCATTCCGGATGCCAATCTTTATTCCGCTTCGTCGCCCGAGGAGCGCAGCAGCGGCAATTTCTTTGTCCAGCAGACTTTCGGTGAGGTTACGCAGCAGATCGTGGGAAAGCATACTGCACAAACCGTGATGTTGCCGGAGATTTCGTCTTGGCGAAAACTTGGCGAGGCCACTCTGGACGAACGCGATGGTGTGGCCATCCTGTCCACAGGAAGTACCGAAGATGGGGTGCTCATTCCCTTGGCGACAGGAGGTTCCGCGGTGCTTTCGGTGCGCATGGAATATCGTTCGACTGCTCCGGTGGCACTTGAGGTTTGGAGAGTGGATGGGCAGTTGCACAAGCTGGACGACATCACGCTTTACAACGATGCCGTACCTGCATCACCCGAAGCATGGTCCGAGTTTCAAACGACGGTGTTTGTTCCGGGCTTGCAAGGATATGGCAACGCTCTCTTCCTTTCCGTTGCTCCTTCGGAGCAAGCCACGAAAGTGGAGATGCCAGCGGGATTCGCGAAGATCGAGGTGCGCGGGCTGCAAGTTCACCGCATTGCTACCCACGGCGAACCATACCATCGGCTGGAAATGGATCACGCCGCGGAGAAAACCGTATTTGTGTTTGCGGATGAAACGATACCAGACACGGTCCGAGGTCACCGGCTTGCGAGCCAACTTTATCTGGCTGAAGGTCTTGGTTTCAAGGGCGGGGAAACCGAAAAAGTAGTTTACGCTGACCTCATGGCCCTTTGTTGGATAGCCGGACCCGAGAGTTTCCGGCCGATCCTTGCACCGAGCATCTGGTATTCCGCGGCCGGTGAGATGTACCTGCGCGATAGCTTCTTCGCGCTGAACGGGATTCACAACCGGGAATTGAATGAGAACGTTTTTAACCTGTGGGGCGAAAATCAGGGAGCGGACGGGTCGATCAACACGCTGGTGGAACCCAATCTCGCAAACGTAGAGCGCAAATCGAACGATTCGACACCCCTTTGGTTACTGTGGGCATTCTTGAATCGTCGGCGCTTCGGCACCAAGTTGCCGATGGAAAAGGTGCGGAAAGCGGCGGAATATTGCCTGCAAACTTATGATGCGCGCCGCGACGCGGTTTGCCGGGCGCAGTTCGTGATGGGCCAACTCGACGTCATCCGGTACCCGGAGGGCACGTCCGCCATTTGTGAAAATCAAGGGATGCTGGCGGTCACACTGAGAGTGATTAAGGAATTGCAGATTCCTGGAGTCAGTGAAACGCTGTCCGAAGAGCATCTTGGCCGGGCGGAGGCACTCTATCGCAGCTATTACGACCCCGCGCGAAAATTCATGCGTCCGGCGAGAGACATCGCGGATGCCATCGGATTTGCAGAGATTTTTCCCGAGTATCTCTCCCTTTGGCTATTTAAGAGAAAAATCCTGACGGACGAGATGGTTGTGAACCATCTTGATCGCATTCCCGTGATGATGCCAAGGAAAGATTGCCCGTATCCTGAAGCGGGTGGGACCGTGCGCCCCATACTGATCGGACTCTTGGAAGGAAGAAAGGGGTGGAGCTACTTCGACAAGAACTGGCACCCCATGGTCAGTGATTCCTTCGCATTGAATTACGCAAATCGCGGCATGGACGGCATCTATTACAACGGCGGAAGCTGGATGCGGATTGAAATCTGCGGTTATGTTACCGGTAAGGTTCACGGATGGAGCGGCGCCAGGAAGGCCATCGCGAACCGGCTATGGGCGGAACTCAATATTGCCACCGACTTCCCGACCAGCCAGGAATACCTGGCCACCGACCCGGCGCACGCGTTTTTTGGCTACCATCGCGTCTTTGCGTGGAATTCGTTTATTCTTCAGGCGCTGGAGCAGGCAGCTCTCCGCAACCCAGAAATGGATCCTGACCATTTTACGAATCATGCGAAATCCTATTTTTCATAGAGATTTGCCTGTCACCGAGTTAACTTACTTCTTTTCAAGATTGTCGTGAACTAGGAAGGCTTCGCGCGGAGGTGAATCACAATGAATTCACGTGTGACACCCTTTCCTTCAAAGGGCACATAGGTCGACTATGCCTTCACACGGCCTGCATAGTATAAAAGCACTAGACTTCAGGGCAGGTCTTAATCCAAGTCGCTTTAGGTGTTCAACTTAGAGTGCAAGAGATTAAGTCTGATTCAGGGTGGTGGGGAGAAAAATCAGTGAAAAGATCCATCTATGCTCTTGCGTTTATTCTGTTTGTTTCAACGATACCTCTTCACGGCCAGACTTCTGACGGGAGCATTCAGGGAACCGTCACCGATCCAAGCGGCGCTGCCTTAAGTGGGGCCACCGTGACCGCTCGAAACTTGGACACCGGTCTCACCAATTCCACGGTGACGACTGACGCCGGTCTTTATTCATTACCTAACCTCCCTCCTGGGCGTTACTCCGTGACCGTCGAAGCAGCCGGCCTCAAGAAATACGAACGGGAAGGTGTCACTGTCCAGACGGGTGGCACCGCATCGCTGGATATACAGATGCAACTCGGCTCCGTAAGCGAGGCCGTAACCGTGAATGCAGACGCCACCCAGCTGGAAACCTCGACCTCCGACATCGGTGCGACTGTGGCGAGAACTTTGATGGCGAATCTTCCACTGGAAGTGTCCGGAACAGTGCGCAACCCAGTGCAGTTCATTACACTCGTACCAGGGTTTGTGGGAAATGTGGGGAACGACCCAGGGAGCAATTCAACGGACGACTTCAAGGTGAATGGAGGCCAGGAGGGCGGCACTGACGTGCTCGTCGACGGCGTGTCGATTTCTTTGGTTTCGCCCAATACTCAGTGGAACAAGGGCGTCTCGACGGAAGCGGTGCAAGAATTTAAAGTGCTGCAGAGTAATTTCTCGCCTGAGTATGGTGAATCCGGCGACGGGATCGTAAGTCTCACGCTAAAATCTGGTACCAACCAATTGCATGCGTCTGCTTATGATTTTCTGCGCAACCGCGCGCTGGACGCCAACAGCTGGAAAAACAATACCCTGGGCCAGCCTAAGTCAGTTAATACGCAGAACGACTTCGGCTTCACCGCCGGCGGTCCCGTGTGGGCTCCACACCTTTATAACGGAAAAGACAAGACCTTCTTCTTCTTTTCCTACGAGGGATTTCGGCTTCGAAATGGTGGCACTGGCACGCCTTCCGTCCCGAACGAAAATTTTCGCAGTGGCAATTTCTCGGTTCTCTGCGATAGCTACGCCGCCAATGGACTTTGCAACGAAGCGGACCCGAAAAAGCCGAATACGCAATTATATGACCCCACCACGCATAAATTCATCCCTCAAAACATGTTAGCTAACGATCCGAATTTCACGCCGAGCGCGGTGATGACTAAGGTATTTGCGCTACTTCCTCCCACCAACGGCAGCACCTCCAACAACGTGATCGACCATACCCTCTCGAGTACGACCGCAAATCTTTTTGATGTCAAGATTGATCACATCATCTCGGAAAAGCAGCGGATTTCTGGCGGCTTTGACTATGACAATACAAAGACGGGCAGTATTTCCAGCTTGACACCCATCTTTGGGTCGAGCTTGCCGCAGAACACTCGGTATGCGCGTTTCAGCCACAATTACATTTACAGTCCAACCATCGTCAACCAATTTCTATTCGGATTTAGCCGCCGCTTCCGCGGTGAAATCGCCAATAGCCTGGGTCAGGGATATCCGGCAAAGATCGGTCTCACCGGGGTGCAGAACACCACCTTTCCATGCATGAAATTTACCGCCAGCCCTTTCGGTTACGAAGGCCTGCTGAACAACTGCGGAGATTCGGAATTTGTAGACAACGTTTACCAACTGAATGATTCTGTCAGCTGGATCAAGGGCAAGCACAATGTAAAGTTTGGCGGAGGGGTTCGCATGCTGCAATTTAACGTGCGGCGGCTGACTCAGTCTTCCGGCGAATTCGATTTTAACGCCGCTCAGACCAGCAGCACAGGCACCTCGACGGGAACGGGTGGAGATCCGGTAGCGAGCGCACTGTTTGGCCTTTCGGACACGACGACACTGAACTACGGCGCGTTTAAAGGTGTGCGATACAAGGATTTCTACTTTTATGCCCAGGACTCCTACAAGCTTAGGCCTCGCCTAACTTTGAATTATGGCCTGCGTTACGACCTTGACCTTCCGGCGGCTGAAGCGTTCGCCCGATTTTCGGCGGTGGACCCGACGCTTCCCAACCCGGGGGCCGGAAACACGCTTGGCGCTTACACCTATTTCGGATCTGGTGCTGGCCGCAACGGACTGAAGCGTCCCCAAGACACCTTTAGGAAGGCGTTCGGTCCCAGAGTTGGCTTCGCTTACAGCATCAACGACAAAACAGTGCTGCGCGGGGGTTATGGCATCTTCTACGAGCCATTGAAAGAGGGATCGTTTGCTGACCAGGACGGCCTGGGATTCTTCAACCGGCAGACGGTTGACGTCACCAATGGAGGTCCTACCCTACTTGATAAGGGCGTAACACGCATTTTCCCACCCTTCGGACCCTTGACGCCTGATGCGCAGAATAACCAAAATGGAGTGATCCTCGTGCCGCGAGGCAGTGGGCGGCCCGCAGACATCCAGACTTGGAATCTCGACGTACAACGCCAGATCACGGCCAACATGATCGTTAGCGTAGCGTACGTGGGGTCCAAGGGCACGCACTTGCCGGCATTGAACATCATTCCCAACCAGGTGAATCCATCGTTCCTCTCGCTTGGTAACGAACTGAGTATGAAAGCCTCATGTTTGGCAAGCAATGCTTGTCCTAAGGCGATTGCTGCTGGTGTCAAATTGCCGTATCCGGCCTTTACAGGAAACATCAATCAAGCCCTTCGACCGTTTCCTCAGTACGGCAACTTTAACCAGGAAGATAACTCCTTCACCCCGGATCGCACTGGCAACTCCACTTATCACGCCATGCAGTTGCAAGTGGACAAGCGCTTTTCGCAAGGGTTGAGCTTCCTCGTGTCTTATACCGTCTCGAAGAACCTTACCGATGCTGACTCCGCGGGGCCCGGCGTTTCCGGTTTCATCGGCACAAATAGCTTTGTCGGCCAAAATTCATACAATCGTTCCGCTGAAAAAGCCGTTAGCCAGCTCGATACGCCGCAAAGTCTTGTGGCCAGCTTCTTCTATGAATTGCCAGTTGGGCATGGCAAACGGTACTTGAACGAGGGTGGAGTGGTGGACCGTATCGTGGGAGGCTGGTACGTTTCCGGTATTGCCTCCTACAAGTCTGGAACTCCCACGACGGTATATGGGCCCTGTAACGGCACCGCCGGAGATGTCTTATTTGGTGGTTGTGCATCTGCGGGTACCGGAATTGCCCGAGTCAATGTCGTGCCCGGGGTGGCCCAAACAAATAAAAGTTCGAATTTCAACACCAGCACCACGCCATTCTTCAACCCCGCGGCTTTCACACTCGCGGCGCCCCTGACGTTTGGTAACGAACCGCGCTCCCTCTCTCGCGCTCGAACCTTTGGCGGTCGGAACGAGGATATTTCTTTGGGTAAGAAGACTCGCCTGTTCGGTGAAAAGGGAACCATCGACTTTCGTGCGGAATTCTTCAACATCTTCAACCGACACATCTACCAGGCGCCCGGTGGATTTGCGCCGAGCTTAGCTAGCCCATTCCTGCCTGTTGGCGCTAAGGATGCTAAGGGTAATGTTGTATGTTCGGGGCCGTTCGCTTGCGGCTTCGGCGCAGTAACCGATGCGAGCGGTCCGCGAACCATTCAATTCGGCTTGAAGATTGTTTATTAAATCGGAAAGTCGCTAAATCGCTAGATGGATTCATTCAATCGGCGTCGCTTCATGAAGACGCTGCTGGTCACCGCCGCAGGTGTGGCCCCACCTTATCTAGGTTTACCCAGAGAAAGCCCGTGGCCGTCCTTGGCGTCGGACGGCCCATCGCTGCCCACAAATCTTGAACACGGAGCTCAGCAACTCCGCATATCGCCAATCGGCTCCACGCTCACCTTTCAGAATTTCCTGCGTGTCGGTAACGAATGGAAACCAGCAACTTTGGCCCACAACCCATTCGTAACCGGCGGCTCCTTTGTGCTGGTCATCTCGCGTCTCCGGCGCCAAGGTTCAAGTATTTTCTGCGAAGGCGATGGTAAAGCGGAAGGCCTGGACGGCCAAGAATTGTCTTACAACTGGAACTCGGAAATCAGCGCGGTGAGCCAGGGTGCGGATGCGCCCTGGTTCAGGTTCCGCACCACGCTGCATCTACCCGCGCCCGTGAGGCTACGGCAAGAAAAACAGATCGAGCCACAGATCCTCACGTGGTTGAGCTCCACCTCGACCCTTATGGAGGGTCAGTCGGGAAGCTGGCGACGCGTACTCCTTCCTCAGCCAACGAAGAACTCCCTCGCCACGTATGGCAACGATCTCCCGGCCCTTTATTTTCTCGATCAGAGTGTCGGTGTCGAAACCATGATGTATTTCGATGTTAGTGAAATGGATTGGATGTCGACCCAGAATCTTCCACGCTTTCTGGTATACCGCTGCTCCAGCCTTTCGCGGATCGAACCGGACGGCACCCAGCGGCTCGGAGTGGGATTACTCGCCGAGCAGTCGACTGGCAATGCTCTTCCGGCAGGGGATGTGCGATTCACTTTCTGGTTGTTGCAGCGACCCATGACTCGTTTGCTCACCGAGCAGGAATCGGTGACCCGCTGGATGCAAGCGCTGCTTCCTCTGTTTGAGGAAAAGCTCGACTGGCCGGCTTGTGCCACTAGCTGGAAGGAATTTGCGGCAGGTACAGTGGAAGACTTGCAAGACAAGAGTTCAGCGCAGATCACGGTCAGCGGTCACACTGGGTTGCGTGCTTATGTCAAGGCTAGTTCCCGGGTTTGGAACGATTCAGCAGATAATTTCGAGCTGATGACCATCGCCGATGTCCTGTGGCCGTCGCTGCTGTATCTCAAGCTGCATCCCTTGCCGAGTTTCGAGCAGGAGTGTAAGGACCTTCTCGCGGATCTTCCCAGCTTCTATCGTCGAGACACGCATAGCATCAGCAATGATTTTACGCGCAAACCCGATGAGAGAGCCGACTCCTGGTATCCGTTTGAAAATGGCCTGGTCAAGTATCCGATGATTGGAACCTTGGCGAAATGCAAAGAAGTCACCGATCACTTTCTGGACGCTTTCGAGACTGCCCAGAAGATGGCCCATGAGTACAATTATCTTTTCCCGATTTATTATCAGGTAGCAAGCCTTCGTGCCGAGGGTGCCGGAACGAATTACGCCATCGGTGGTCTGTACGCCTGGGCCGGCATTCTCGCTCAGCGTCTCACCGGGGAAGAGCGCTATCTTAAAGAAGCTCGCCGGGCCATTGAAGTGATGTATACCGTTCCCGCTGATCGTCTCTTCCATGAGCCTCAGGAACTTGCTTACGGCGCGCTCGCTGCTGCTGAGCTCGGAATGCGCGATCAGGCCGCTTATCTGCTTTACGAACAGCTTCGCATGTTTTATTGGTATTCCGATCCCAGTCAGAAATCACATGACATCCGTGGGATGGTGCAGGCCGCAGCCTCCATTTTATACCCCGCATTCAAGGAAAACGTGGAGGCCATCCTGCCATGGACGGGAATTATGAAGCGCGGGATCGTGTTCGATGGCCTGCTGCGGTTCATGGACCAACAACGCCGTAACAACTTCTATTTTTTTGAAAACTGTTCCGAAAACCGTCGAGGGAGTGCTTCAGCTTTCATTCCCTTTGAAAACCTCGGCACGTTGGAACTTGGCGGCATGACCGGAAACGTCGGGAAGGAAATTTACGGTGCTGGCGAATCGTTGTGGATGTATCTCATGTTCGAAGCTCTCGGGCACGTGAGCGACCGGGAACTCATGCTGGTCAACCTCGATTTGCTGGACGCCGGCAGTGCCGAGCAATTTCCTTCGCGCCAGCTCAATTTCATCTTGTACAACCCGACGGGGTCTCCGCGGTCTGCCCAGATCACCATTCCGCCTGCGCAGAGAAGCAAGGTACGGCTTAGTGAAAACGGGAAACCTGTCGGCGACAAGCTGGAGGTTCAAAGCCATGCATTCCTTCGTCTGGTGGCGGATTATTGACGAGCGAGTTGCATTCCCCCTCTCGATAATTTTTCTAGCTGAAAGATGCCACGGCCAGCTGTTGGTCCTCAAACACTTCGAACAGGTTTAGCACGCGCACCAACTTCAATGTCTGCAAGGCAAATTTGGAAGGATTGAGCAACTTCAGGGATCCTCCACGCTGTTTGGCTGTGGTGAAGTAGCGCACCATAAGGCCGATTCCACTCGAATCGATCATGGGTACGTCCTGCAAATCCAGCAAGAAGCGGGCTTCACCTGTATTGAGTAATTCAGTAAATGTTTCGTTGATTCGGTCGAGTCCCTCGCCCAGACCCAGCCGGCCACGGAGCTTGATGATCTTCACTTGTGACTGAGTACGAACTTCAATTTCCAATGTGTGCCCCTTCTCGAGATGCTCTACGAATCACCGGGATACTTGCGTTGACACTCCCTCGTCTGCTACAGTCCGCGCTCAACTTAGAAGAATCGTAGCTATTTTGCAAGAGAAGACGGCTCCCTCACGTTTTGCCCGGTTGCGATCGCTTTGGACTCCGCTATGGATAGTCAGTGGATCGATTCTAAAATTGACTTGGTCGACTATTCCACCAAGCTGCTTGCGTCCCAGGAAGTCATCCCGCGCGCTCGGATAACCGCACGCATCATTGCCGACCTGCTACCCGGGGCAGCGACCAACGTCTACGTTCTTTCCTCTGTTGCGGGGGCTGAACGGTGGGTGCCCAAAGCCACTGTCGGCGAAGTGTCCGTGCAGGCATCGACCGTCCCGGCGATCTTGGGCAATCTAAGTGAAGTACTGGCTCAGAATAAAATCCTTCTCCTTTCCGGCAAGAATCTGTTTCGTGAGAAATACGCCCATCTTGACATTCGCCGCACGCTGCTTTCGCTCGCTTATCTAGCTTTGCTCCGAGGCGACGTGCTGGCCGGCGCCATTGAATTGCTTGGCTTTGAGAAGGAGATTACCGAAGAGCAGCTTCGTGCGCTGATTCCTGTGGCGAAGGTGGCCGCCGCTGCTCTGACGGCAGCCCACAATTACGAAAAAGAACGACATGACACACTGACTTCCATTAGCCGCCTCACGCAACTCTACGACCTTGAAAAAGTATTTGCGTCCACATTGGAAATGGATGAGCTCCTGCCCATCATCGGTGCTAAGTTTCGCGAGGTCATGGAATGCGAAAGCATAAATCTCTGGCTTCTGCTGCCTGACGAGAGTTTGCAGCTAATGCACCAGGCCGGGCTTGATTCAACTACCCAGGCGGGTAGCAGTCAGAGACCGGGCGAGGGCCTAGCCGGCGATGTTTCCGACAACGGGGAAGCGGTGCTGATTGACCGAGAAGAGGACGAACGTCTAATTAAGCGAAACGCCGGGGTCTCTGAGGGTGGCGTCCGCTCGCTCCTGGTCGTACCGATTATGGAGAAGGAATCTTTGGTAGGCGTGGTCGAAGCAGGGAACAAGGTGAATGGGACTCCCTTCGATGAGGACGATCTGTTCGCTCTGACTAGCCTGTCCGGAACTGCCTCCAGTGCCTTGCATAATGCAAGCCTGCTAATGGCTGAGCGCAAGGTTGAAATCCTGGAGACGCTCGTGACTGTAAGCCACGAGATTACCTCCACGCTAAATCTGGAGCGGATGCTGCAAACCATCGTGAATGCACCGCAGGCGGTGATTCCGTATGAACGCGCTGCCATCGTGCTGGAGCAACGCGGCAGGTTTAAGTTGAGCGCAGTGACCGGCCTCACGCAGCTAAACACCGATGCACCCGATATTGCGCCACTCAATGAAATCCTGCAGTGGGCCGCGCTCGCGGAAGAGATTCTGCACGTGCGACAACACGGGGAAGAGATCGATACGATGCGCGAGGAGACGCGGGCCAAATTTCATCAATATTTCCAGAAGACGGGAATGCGCGGGTTCTACGCCATCCCGCTTAACGACGACACGGGGCGTGTCGGTGTTCTCAGCCTAGAGAGCAGCGATCCCGACTTTCTAGCCCCCGTGCACATAGAAATTCTGCAAGTGTTAGCAGGGCAAGCCACTGTAGCTCTGCGCAATGCCCAGATGTATAAAGAAGTGCCATTTATTTCCGTGCTTGAACCTGTATTGGAAAGAAAGCGCAAGTTCATGGCCATGGAAAAGAAGAGGCGCGCTGCAATTCTGTCTCTCGCGGCAGCTGGGGTGATTTTTCTGGCGGTCTTTCCTCTCCCTATGCGTTTGGATGGCGACGCCGTGGTGGCGCCGGTGCGGCGCGCCCAGGTACAGCCGGAGTTCGAAGGAGTTGTAGGCAAGGTTTATGTTCATGAAGGGCAGTCCGTAACCCGAGGACAGGTGCTGGCAGAAATGAACGCTTGGGACTACAGGTCGGTGCTGGCCGCAGCGGAAGCTAAGTTCCAATCGGCGCTGTTGCAAATGAACCGCTCGCTTGCGACCAACGACGGCAGCGAGGCGGGAATCCAGAGGGTCCAAGCTGATTATTGGAAGGCTGAAGTCGAACGAGCACGGGAATTGCTGGACAAAGCACAGCTCCGAGCACCGATCGACGGCGTCGTGTCAACGCCCCACGTCGAAAACTTCTCAGGGCGCAGACTTCAGTATGGGGACAGTTTCGCTGAAGTCATAGACGCGTCCAGTACGGTTATTGATGTCAGCATCGATGACACAGATGCCGGTCTCCTTCGTTCCGGCTCAAAAGCGGTCGTCAAACTGAATAGTTATCCCACACGTACGTTCCATGGAAATGTGGTGGTGGTTAGTCCCAAAGCCGAACTGCAGGGAGACTCGCGGGTATTCTATGCGCGAGTCCTCGTGCCAAATCAGAACGGCTCGATTCGAACGGGCATGGAAGGCCGCGGAAAAGTTTCGGTCGGCTGGTATCCCGCTGGTTACGTGCTATTCCGACGGCCAGTCGCCTGGGTGTATTCACGGCTGTGGACATGGTTCGGATGGTAAGGATGTATCGAGTGGAATCCATGAAGAAACTTTTGCTCATTGCATTTCTCGGAGCGGCGATTCTTGCTGGTGGCTGCGGGGAAAAGAAATCTGAGTCTGCCGCAGCTGCTCCTCCATCTCCCCCCGCCGCACCGATCAGTCCGTCCAGTGAACCCAAAGTGGACGACTTCCTGACGGTTTCGGGCCCGCTCATCGTAGAGCACCAGGTGGATATTACCGCCCAGCGCGATGGCGTCGTTGCCGGCATCTCGGCTGAAGCAGGCTCAAGCGTAAGAACAGGCACGCTGCTTGCACGCCTTGACGACCGGCAGCTGTCAGCAAACCTGGAGGCCGCTCGCGCGAAGACCCGGAGCGTCGAAGCCGACCTGAAGAATTGGCAGGCCGAAGGCGAGGTCATGCAAGCCGATTATATGCGTGCGCAGAGGTTATGGAATGAGAAACTCATCTCCGAAGAACAACTTCAACACGCAAAGTTCAAGGCCGAGTCCGAACAGTGGGACATTCGAAGAGTGCGAGAACTGTTGACCACATCAAAAGCAGAAGAGCGTTCACTCGAGCTGGAATTCGAGAAGACCCGGATCACCGCCCCATTTGATGGCCTGGTGGCCCGGCGCTATATCCGAACCGGACAGGGAGTCTCGAGAGGGGACCGGCTTTTCTGGGTGACCGCCGGAGCTCCGTTGCGTATGCGATTTACTTTGCCCGAAAGGTTTGTCGGCCACCTCAAAAGGGGCCAAGAGTTGCCACTGACATCGCCCGACCTGCCAGAGGAAAAGCATACGGTCAAAGTAATTGAAGTGAGCCCCGTAGTCGATCCATCCAGCGGAACTATTGAGGTACTGGCCGAGCTCGTGGGAGAGCGGGGCGCATTGCGACCCGGCATGAACGCGACCGTGCGTCTTGGCAATTACCGATGAATATTACGGAAGCGCTTAACGCAGCTCTGCCAGAGATACCGGCGCGCACCATCGCGCAACGTTATCCCCGTATGGCTCCGGATGCCACCTGCAAAGATCACATTGAAGACGGCAGGGCGGTAGTCCGCGTCTACGTACCCAGTGCAGAAGCGATGTACAAGTTCCCTCCGCAGAACTGGGCGCTCATCCAGCTCTTTGACGGAAACCGGTCTTATGAGGAAATCGCTGCACTTTATTCCCGTCAGACCAGAATTCAGTACAGCACAGAGACTATTCGCGAATTCGCCGACGACCTTGAGGCAGCAGGCTTCTGGTACAAGACCCCGCAAGAAAAGAACATTCTTCTGATGCAGAAGAGCACAGAGGAGCGCCGAAAACTGCTGAAATCGAAAAGCAAGTACGGCGATCTGTCGCTTTTCCTCTTTCCTGGAGTCAATCCCGACAAGTTCCTCAACTGGTTGTATAAATTCACACGTTTCATCTACAAGCCATGGTTCACGCTGCTCACGCTGGGGTTTTTCGCGTTCACGGCGGGTATCACCATCACCCACTGGTCGGACATAGGCCGCGACACTCTAGAATTTTACAACTTCTCGCACAAGTCGATGTGGGACGTCATCCAGTTCTACCTGTTGGCGGTGGTGGTGCTCGGGATACACGAGCTCGGGCACGGGCATGCCTGCAAACATTACGGGGGGCGTGTGCCCGCGATGGGATTCGCACTCATTTACCTGGCGCCTGCTTTCTACACAGACACCACCGAAGGTGATGTGAAAGGTACCCGATATCAGCGTTTGGTCATTTCCTTGGCTGGCGTATGGGCTGAATTGATGGTATGTGCCATCGTCACGCCCATCTGGTGGGGCACGCCTCCAGATACACCTGTCCATAACGCCGCATACATCCTCATGCTGATTACGGGCATTTCTGCGGCTCTGGTGAATTGGAATCCGCTAATCAAGCTAGATGGCTACCACATGCTGTCTGAAATCCTCGGCATTGTGGACTTGAAAGAGGCTTCCACCGCCTTTGTCTCAGCTTGGGTTAAGCGCCATATCTGGGGCCTGCCGGTGGAAGTTCCGTACGTTCCCAAACAACGCCGGTTGGGTTTCGCCGTGTATGCCATCCTATCGGGCTTGTATAGCTATGCGGTCCTTTATGTGGTGGCCCATTTCGTGGGAAATGTCTTCCGCAACTTCAATCCCGAGTGGTCGTTCATCCCGGAGATAGCCACGGCGGGAATAATCTTCAAGTCTAGGATTCTCACATTGGTGAACTTTATGAAATTCGTCTATCTGGACAAGAAAGACCGTGTGCGCGGTTGGTTTACGCCAACGCACTCCTTGTGGGTAGCAGCTGGAGTAGTCGTATTCTTGGTGCTTCCCCTGTGGCATGAATCCGCGATCGGGCGCTTCGTTCTGGAACCATCAAAGCGGGCCGTTGTGCGTGCGGTTGTACCCGGAATTGTATTGGAAGTCTATACGGACGAAGGAAAGCTTGTTGAGGCAGGGGCGCCTATCGTGCGGTTGCGCAACTTGCGCTTGCAATCGAATCTGGCACGCAGTGAAGCTGACTACATTGTTGCCTCCGGGCGCGCCATCTCGGCAGCGCTACACTATGGCAACTTTGGTCCCGTAGCCCAGGAACGGGAACGCCTGGCACAGCAAACGCACGAGCTTTCCTCCGAAGCGGCCCACTTGGAGCTCAAAAGCCCTATTTCTGGAGTAACCCTCACTCCGCGCATGAGCGATCGTGTAGGAGCTTATGTCACCGCGGGTACGGAGCTGGCCGAGATTGTGGATTTGAGCCAGCTGCGTGCTCGCATCTATGTGTCCGAGCATGACATGTACAAATTTCGAGTGGGTTCCGGAGCGCGGTTGCAAGTGGAAGGTGTCTTTAAAAAGTGGGACGCCCAAGCTGTGGCCATTGCTCCCATGTCTTCCGAGATGGATCCTGGGCTGGCCGGCCAAATCCAATACAACGGCCTGCGCCCACCCAACTTCTACCTAGTCGATTTGCTGGTAGCCAATCCAAACGGAACGCTCAAGCCGGGAATGACCGGCACAGCTCGGGTCTACGCTCGGCGGAGAAGTCTTGCCGGGTTCACATGGGAGGAGATAGCGAATTTCTTCGGCAGAAAAGTGTGGTAGAAAAGAAGGCTGCCCCATAGGCAGCCTTCCGACTTCCTCGGAATCTTGATAATTATTGAACGATCTTGGCCAGTTTCCCCATCTTGCCAAGTTTGCCAAACTTGCCGAGCTTCCCAAAGTTATGGGCCTTGCCCAACTTGGCGAGCTTCCCCAACTTCGTGCTTTGCGAGCCGCTTGCGCCTGCGCCGTCAACTAGTGGCGCGCTGGCAACGTTGGCCCTCTTCGTAGTCTTGAGAGTGCTAATAAGCGACTTTTTCTGGATGGACATACCTGATCTCCTTCTCAGTGAATCTTGGATTCCGGCTCCCCCGGTTCGTGCCAATCTGTAGTGCACACGAATCTCCAAACTTTATCGGTTTGAATTTCCAAAAGCTCACCATATAAAATCAATAGTTTACGAACACTAGGCAAATGGCAACGTAGGGCGGAAACGGTTAAAAATCAGCCTTCGGGTCAAATTTTAACCAGCAATGGGTTAATTTTTAACCATTCTAGAGATTGAGCTTGCGGCACAGGTATTTCATCCGCTGTGGGTCGATCTGCAACAGCGCTGCGGCCGCCGATTTCTTCCCCCCGCTGCGCCGAAGGGCAGCGCTGAGGTAGGCGGTCTCGATGCGCTGCATCTCCGCGTCAAAATCCACACCCTCTTCCGGGATCAGAATTGCTTCGTGACTGGCGGCGCTCGAATAGAGGAGCATTTGAGGTAACTGTTCGGCGGTGATCACCGGACTGTCGTTCATAACCACCAAGCGCTGAACGATGTTTTCCAACTCCCGCACGTTCCCCGGCCAGGCGTAGTCCTCTAGGATCTCCATCACATCGGGCTGCATCCGTTTGACGGGCTTTTTGGCCGAAGCGCAATAGATGCGCAAGAAGTGGTCCACCAAGAGCGGCAAGTCTCCCTCGCGCTCCCGCAGGGGTGGAATAAGTATTGGTACTACATTGATCCGATAATACAGATCTTCGCGAAAGCGGCCCTTACGGACCTCATCTTCGAGATTCTCGTTGGTGGCGCAAATCAGCCGAAAGTCGATCTTCTTTGTCGACCTCCCGCCGAGCCGCTGTACGGTGTGTTCCTGAAGCACGCGCAAGAGTTTGCTCTGAAGATTCGGGTTCAGCGTGGTGATCTCATCCAGAAACAGAGTGCCGGTATGAGCGGTTTCGATGAGCCCCGATCTTGCCGTATCTGCGCCGGTAAACGCTCCCTTTTCGTATCCATATAGCTCGGATTCGATCAGCGTCTCGGGTAGAGCGGAGCAGTTCAAGCAAACGTACGGCTTCTCCGCTCGGCTGCTGGAATGCACGATGGCCTGGGCGATCAGTTCCTTGCCCGTCCCGCTTTCTCCACGCAAGATCACACTGGTATTGCTGCCTGCAACCGCTTGGATGGCCTGGTAGACCTTTTGCATGGCCGCGCTCCCGCCAATGAGGGAACAAAAGGCAGTCTTGCTCTCTACCTGCTCCAGCAGCCGTCTTCCTTCCATTTCCAGTGCGCGCTTCTCGATAGCTCGGATAAAGACGATCTCCAGCTGCGTGTAATTCACCGGAGCCAGGAAAAACTCGTCGGCGCCCGCTTGGCTGGCTCTCAGGGGGATACTGCGATCCTGGGAACGGGTCATCGTCACCAGGACAACGTCATCGCGGATCGCGCGAATCTCCTTCAGCACATCGATCCCGTCCCTCGCGCCTTCGCCGATGCTGTCCAGATCGAACAAGATCCCATGAAGATTGGGGTCTTCCACAAGGGCTTTGATTTGCTCTTCCGTGCTGGCTAGAATTGTTTTGAAGCTGCTGGCGAGAGCGCGACGCATTTCGGGAAATACGGATTCATCCACGGTGACAACCGCAATCGAATATAGCTCCCGGTTAGGCTCGTTTCTGTCGGCAGGCATGGGCTTACTGGAGTGGGATTATAGGAGAAGGCTCGCGTAGTTGAAAGGAATTGTAACCGGATCGGAGGCTGCATTCTTCCAGAGAGGTGTTGCGAGGATTATGCAAGCGGTGACTTTAATAACCATGGTGCCATCGATCTGCTCATCACTGTCAACGATGGTCCGCCTCTTTTGCTCAAGAATACCGCGGTCCACGCCCGAGAAATCCGCGCAGCTTTTCCAGGAGAGTCGCGGGGGTAAAAGGCTTTGCGAGAAAGTTCACTCCGTGTCCGGTCTGGCCGGAGGCGAACAGATTTCCGGCAAAAGCAGACATATATAGGACCTTCGTAGCTGGTCGTAATGTTTGCATTTGCTGAGCGAGTTCGGTGCCACTCATTTCTGGCATTCGAATGTCGGTAATGAGCAAATCAATCGATCCTGGAAAATCTTGAGCGAGCTTCAAGGCGCGCCGACCGCCATCAGCAACAATTGTGGTGTAGCCGGCTGCTTCCAGTACTGCGCGCATCACCTCTACGATAGCTTCTTCATCGTCCACGATCAGGACGTGAATGTTCCTGCTAGATGGCTCAAACTGCTCTTCGTCGGCCATGGCTGGAACAACGTCGTTCTCAAATTGAACCATTTCCTTTTCACCTTCTACATAAGGGTTTGACGGTCGCGAAAAGATATACGTCCGGAACTCTAATAAGACCAATAACTTGGCGAAAAAGCGAACGTTAATGCCGTAGTGGGCGTGGAACGACGGCGGCGTTCCGCCAAACCATGTTCATCCTACGCAACCTTCTCGAGGGGTTTCTGGACGATAAGGAATTGCATTGATAGCCTGCGAACAGGAGATTGGACTGGCCAAACCGCCCTGATGGAACCACTTCTACAAGTGCGTGATCTGCGGGTCAGCTTTTTTAGCGATAGCGCCCCGGAAATCGTCGCTTTGCGCGGTATTACCTTCGACATCTATTCGGGGGAATGCGCCGCGATTCTGGGTGAATCTGGCTGCGGCAAGACAACTGCAGCACTCTCCATTCTGCGTCTATTGCCACCAGCCGGTCGCTTCGTAAGTGGCTCCATACTATTTCGTCGACAAGAGCTTATCGGGCTTTCCGAATCTAAATTGCAAGAAATCCGCGGCGCAGCGATCGCCATGATCTTTCAAGAATCAGGAATTGCATTAAATCCCTTCTGTCGCGTGGTTGACCAGGTGGCGGAAGTGTTGCGGGCTCACCAACCCTGGACCGTCGGGAAATGCAGAGAAGAGGCGGAGGCATTGCTTCGGCAAGTTCACTTGAAAGACGACGGTCGATTAGCGCAGGCGTACCCGCACCAACTGAGCGGCGGAGAACGTCAGCGCGTCCTAATTGCACAAGCCATCGCATGTCGCCCTGCGCTAGTCCTCGCGGATGAGCCGACGGCTTCGCTAGACACAACGGTGCAGGCGGACATCCTTCAGCTTCTAAAGGAGTTGAAGAAAGAGCAGAACATGTCTGTTCTCTTAATCACTCACAACCCGGCCCTCCTTCCCGGCCTTGTCGATCGGGTTCTGGTGATGTACGCAGGCCGAATTATCGAGGAGGGTGCGCTGCGAGAAGTGATGAAGAATCCGCTGCACCCTTACACCCGGTCACTGCTTGCATCGATCCCTCACCCGCCTGAACTGCAGCATCCCCGCCTAGAAAAGCGATTAGCTGCAATCCTTGGTGCGCCGCCAGATCCATCGGTATTGCCGCCAGGCTGCGCTTTTGCGCTGCGCTGCCAAAACCGCATGGAGCAATGCACCTCACAAACGCCGCAGATGGAGGAAGTCGAATCAGCGCATCGCGTGGAGTGCTTCCTATATGCCCGCTGATAAGATCCGACAAAGGCAGGAGTTTATTCTGCAGGTCGAAGGACTTTGCAAGAGCTATGAGCAGCGAGACGCGCTTTTGCGAGCAAGGTCTCGCATCGTCGCTCTCGACAGCGCCAGTCTGCGTATCACGGCCGGCGAAACACTTGCACTCGTGGGAGGCTCGGGCTCAGGAAAATCCACACTTGCGCGCTGTCTTGTGCGGCTGGAGGAACCGGACGCGGGCGAAATTTGGTTCGAAGGTAGAAACGTTTGCGCGCTCGGGCGAAGTGAACTCGACGGCATCCGTCAACGAATACAGATCATTTTTCAAGATCCCGCAACGTCTCTCAATCCACGATTTTGCGCCGCTGATGTCGTTGCTGAGCCACTTTTGATCCAGAAGCGTGGCACGCGCGCTGAAATCCGCCGCAGGGCACTCAACTTGATGGAGCAGGTGGGTCTTCCCACGGAATGGGCGACCCGTCGTCCACTTGAATTCAGCGGGGGACAACGGCAGCGGCTTGCCATTGCCAGGGCCCTCGCCCTAGAGCCCCGTATTCTCGTCCTCGACGAGGCATTCTCAGCTCTCGATGTCTCCGTGCAAGCGCAAATGGTGAATCTTCTCCTCGATCTCCAGCAGCGTTTTACCCTAACCCTCCTCTTGATCACTCACGATCTGGCGCTTGCCGGACAACTGGCAGATGAAATAGCGGTGATGCATGGAGGAAGGATCGTCGAATGCGCGCCAACCGCCCAACTATTTACCAACCCGGCGCAGCCAGAGTCACAAGCGTTGCTTGCGGCGCTGCCCGTCGTAGAGACTACTTAAGCGCGGGAAAGTTCGAGGTTGCCCTTGCGGTTTCTTGGCAGACGTCTCGTCCATGGACTGTTTCTACTCGTGGGGAGTTCTGTTCTCTCATTTCTCCTGTTGGAACTTGCACCTGGCGATTTTTTCGAAGAAATGCGCTTGAACCCCCAGATTTCACCGCTAACCGTGGCCGCCCTGCGCCATCAGTATGGGATGGACCGCTCGTTACCCGTGCGCTATCTCTTGTGGGTGCGTTCGGTAATGAAGGGCGAACTGGGCTTCTCCTTTTCCTATAATTTGCCAGTGAGCGGGCTCCTGCTGGTTCGTGCTCGCAATACTCTCCTTTTGACCGCTACGTCCGCACTGTTGGCTTGGATACTCGCTTTGGCCCTCGGAATCTGGGGAGCCGTGCAGCCAGGGGGTTGGGGCGGCCGAATGTGCGGCGGCGTTACATCCTCCCTGCTCGCAATCCCCGAATTGCTTATGGGGCTCGCTTTGCTCTCGCTCGCAGTGCGCACCGGTTGGTTCCCGAGCGGAGGACTAGAGTCGTTAGGAGCACAAGAGTTGAGTCTCTGGGGTAGGCTGAAAGATGTGGCGTGGCACATGGCTTTGCCCACCGCTGCGCTCACGCTTGCCGCTATGCCGGTCATCACTCGCCATGTGCGTTCCGCCATGGCCGAAGCGCTCGAGGCGCCATTTCTCCGGGCGTTGCGGGGGCATGGAATCCGTCGTTCCCGGCTGATTCTTACTCATGCATTGCGAGCGGCATCCAATCCTCTGATCTCCCTGCTTGGCCTCTCCATCGCCGGTTTGCTCAGCGGCTCCTTGTTGATTGAAGTCTTGCTGAGTTGGCCCGGACTGGGTCCCTTGCTGCTCGAAGCGATTCTCTCGCGCGATATCTATGTCGTCATCGGCACGGTCCTCTGCTCGACCGTATTCTTGCTCGCAGGCAATTTTCTCGCCGACTTGCTGCTCTATGCGAGCGATCCACGAATGCGAGTGTCCTAAACAGTGAAGAAACGAGCTCGATTTCGTTGGGTTCTGGCGCCCGTAGCTGCGTTCCATGTGCTCATTCTCTGTCCGGGTTTCTTTGCGCCGTACGATTACGCAGAGCAGAACCGCGAACTGCCGTTTGCGCCGCCAACGCGCCTTCATTTCGTCGATACGCTTGGTTCATGGCATTTCCGTCCGTTCGTCTATCGCTGGAGCGCACGCGAGGATGTTTTTGCTGCCTACGCATACCAGGAAGATCGTGCTCGAAGCTACCCGCTGCGATTTTTTGTGCAAGGAGCGAGGTATAGGATCGCAGGCATTATTCCATCATCCTGGCATTTGCTTGGCGCGGACGGAGAGGCGCCTGTATTTCTTTTCGGAACTGATAACTTCGGCCGCGATCAGTTTTCACGATTTCTCTATGGCGGGCGAATTTCCCTGCTCGCTGGCCTTTTGGCAGCGCTGATTTCACTCACCGTGGGGGGAGTCCTGGGCGGCCTCTCAGGTTTTTACGGAAAGTGGCCCGATTCTGTAATCATGCGCATCGCAGAACTGTTTTTGACGCTGCCGTGGCTTTATCTCTTGTTTGCGGTGCGCGCGTTCCTTCCGCTTGCCATTAGTCCGCAACAGGCATTTCTTTTGCTTGTGCTTGTTATTGGATCTATCGGCTGGGCGAAGCCTGCGCGGTTAGTGCGTGGCCTCGTACTCAGCGTGCGCGAGCGACCGTTTGTTTTGGCCGCAAGGGGATTCGGTGCATCCGATATTTATCTGTTGAGACGGCACATCTTGCCCGAGGCGTACAGCGTTCTGCTAACTCAGGCCGCGATCTTGGTGCCGCAATTCATTCTTGCAGAAGTCACGCTCTCGTTCCTTGGCCTGGGTGTTGCGGAACCCGCGCCGAGCTGGGGGAATCTCCTGTCCAATCTGCAGAAAGTTAACGTGCTGACTTCCTACTGGTGGATGGCGATTCCGGCGCTGGCCCTGATTCCAGTGTTCCTCGGCTATCACTGGCTGGCAGAGGGCTTGCAAGCGAAACTCGGCGTGGCGCCACTATGATGAGGTATCCAATGACACGGCTTCTGAAATGCGGTTGGGTGTGCGTGATTACCGTGTTCGGAACGGTACTCCTCACGGTGGCCGCAAGCTGGAGTGCAACTACCGCGCTCGTGAAAGAAGAGCTTCTCACGACGACGAGCGGCATCGGCCCGTCTGGCGGGCGTTTGGTTGTCGCCTTGCGCGCGGAACCAAAGACGCTGAATCCACTGACCGCAACCGACGCGCCGTCGCGGGAAGTGCTAGGGCGTTTGCATGCTGATCTGATCCACATCAATCGCGGCACACAGAAAACAGAGGCCGCGTTGGCAAGATCGTGGAAGGTTTCGCCGGACGGACGAAGCTATACGTTGGAATTGCGTAGAGGCATTCGTTTCTCGGATGGTCAGCCGTTCGATGCAGACGATGTTGTATTCAGCTTTCAGGTCTACCTCGACGACAACGTTCATTCTCCGCAGCGTGATCTCTTGGTCATCAAGAACAAACCGATCACGGTTGTAAAAATCGATTCCTACACCGTACGCTTCAATCTGGCCGAGCCGTATGCTGCAGCGGAAAGACTGTTTGACAGCGTGGCCATTTTGCCACGGCATTTGCTCGAGACCGCGTACAAGCAGAGAGAGTTGGCACAAACATGGAATCTGGCCACTTCACCGGCCCAGATGGCAGGCCTAGGCGCCTTTCGTCTGAAAGAGTATGTCGCTGGGCAGCGCGTAGTGCTTGAAAAAAATCCCTATTACTGGAAACAAGATTCCAGACACAACCGGCTGCCCCACGTGAACGAGCTAGTATTTCTGTTTGTGCCAAGCGAAGATGCGCAGGCGCTGCGCTTCCAAGCCGGAGAAACGGATATTCTAAACCGAATTGGCGCGGACAATTACGGTTCGCTTGTAGCCCAACAGCAGAATCGTAGATTTAAATTGTACGACTTGGGACCAGGCCTCGAGGACAATTTTCTCTTCTTCAATCTAAATGATCTCAGCAACAAATCATTGCCACAGATTGCGCGAAAACAGGAGTGGTTCAGAAATCTGAAATTCCGGCAGGCCGTCTCGGCCGCGGCGGATCGTGAAGGGATAGTGCGGCTAGTGTACCAGGGCCGGGCCACGCCGCTGTGGGGAAATGTGACGCCAGGAAACAGGCTTTGGCTCGATACGGCTCTCCCGCACCCGTCGCGTTCTCTCGAACGTGCTCGACAATTGTTACGCGAAGCGGGCTTTTCGTGGATGCCCGACGGCGCGCTGATCGATGCGCTTGGGCAAAGGGTGGAATTCACTATCGCCGTGAGCTCGTCCAATGCTCAGCGGAGCAAGATGGCGACAATTGTACAGGACGATCTGAAACAGCTCGGTATGAAGGTTCAAGTGGTCCCCCTGGATTTTCGCGCCCTGGTGGACCGTTTGCTGAAGAGCTCCGATTACGAGGCCTGCATGTTCTCGATCGGCAGCGGAGACGCTGACCCCAATGGGGAGATGAATGTCTGGATGTCAAATGGCTCAACACACCTTTGGGATCTGGGGCGCAGCAAACCCGCTACCCCGTGGGAATCCGAAATGGACCAGTTGATGGAGCAGCAGTTGACGACGCTGAAGTATACCGCCCGAAAAAAGCTCTACGACCGCGTGCAAGAGATTGTGGCGGAAGACCTTCCCATCATCCCCCTGGCAAGCCCTAACATTCTTGTGGGGGCGAAATCCAGCGTCGGTAATTTTCAGCCAGCAATCCTTGATCCATACACGCTTTGGAATGCTGACGAACTCTATGTGAACTCGGATGCACTAGCGCAGGTCCGTTGACAAATACTCTGACAAAACCGCGCGCGGCAACTAGCCATGCCTGGACGGATACAGAGCTTGTGCACAAGTGTCTTGAAGGCGAAGAAGAGGCCTGGAACGCGCTGGTGGATAAATACAAGAGGTTGATCTATTCGGTTCCTGTGAAATATGGATTTTCGCCGGACGAAGCGGGGGATGTTTTTCAGTCCGTCTGTCTGGAACTACTCACCGAGCTGCCCAAACTGCGCGAGCCACGCGCTTTGCCGAAGTGGATCCTGCAGGTCACCTCACATAAATGCTTCCACCGCAAGCGCCAACAGCTTCGCACGAAATCGCAAGACCTGGAGGAAATTGAACCACCCGCTGACCATCGTGTTGTTCCTGTCGATCAGGTGATCTGGCAGACCCAGCAGGAGCAATCGTTACGCGACGCCATGGCTCTTCTGCCGCCACGCTGCCGCGAAATGATTCAGATGCTGTTCTTCGAGACCCCGTCACGAGCCTACCTCGACGTCGCCAAAAGCCTGGGCATTGCCATTGGCTCGATTGGATTCATCCGTCAGCGTTGCCTCGATAAGCTCCGGCGCGAGCTGGAGAAAACAGGCTTCGCCTGATGCCTCCGGCCACTGAGAAACTTCCCCAGGAGCGCCTTTTTGCACAGCTAAGCAAACTCTCAGACGAGCAGAGTCGACAGAAATTTATCGCGCGGCACGCGGAGTTACGGAAAATGGCCGTAATTCAGCGCTTGGCTCGTGCCGTTCTTGAAGAGGTCCGTGTGGATGCGCAGCGGGCCCTGCGACTCGCAGAAGCAGCGGTCCTCATTGCGCAAAGAGTTAGGAACCGAGATGCTTTGGCACTTAGCCTGCGGGCCAAAGCAAATGCTCTATATGTAGTTGGAGATAACAAGACCGCGCTGGAGTTCCATCATCAAGCGCTAAAGATCTTCCGCACCTCGCGCAACCTGCGCGAGGTAGGGCGTACTCTCAGCACTTCGACCCAACCGATGATTTTGTTGGGCGAGTATGAACCGGCGTTTGCCGCAGCCAGGGAAGCCGGTGAGATCTTCGAGCAGCTCGGGGACGAACGCGGTCTCATTCACGTTGAAAACAACGTCGGTAACATTTATCACCGGCAGGATCGCTTCGAAGAGGCACTGGCCTGTTATGAACGAGCTTATCAGCGGCTATTGCCGCACCGAAATGCCCAGGAGTTAGGCATTGCTCTCACCAACATAGCCACTTGCCTGATTCCTCTCAATGATTTTCCACGCGCTTTAGCGATTCATCAGCAGGCGCGGCAATATTGTGATGAGTACGGAATGCCGTTGCTCAAAGCGCAGACTGATTACAACATCGCTTATCTTTACTTCCTGCGCGGAGACTATGGCTTGGCGATTGAAGGTCTCCGTGCCTCGCGGGAGGCCTGTAAGAAAACCGGCGATGCCTACCATCTCGCGCTCTGCCATCTCGACCTCTCGGAAATCTACCTTGAGCTGAACCTCAGTTCCGAAGCGGAGGAAACGGCGCGCGAAGGGTTTCGCCAGTTCCAGAAACTCAACATGGGCTATGAGGCCGCAAAATGCCTGGCGAACGAAGCAATCTCCATCAGTCAGGAGGGTCAGGCACTTCGCTCCCTCGAACTCTTTGGCCGTGCGCGCGCGATGTTCGTTCGCGAAAAGAATATGGTTTGGCCGTGGCTGGTGGATCTTTACCAGGCGCTGGTGCTGTTTAATGAGGGTCGATACTTCGAAGCCAGGCGACTGTGCGCCGCAGCCTTACAGTTTTTCGCGGCATCAACCATTACAGGCAAGACCATCCTATGCCACCTGCTGCTCGCACGGATTTTGCTGCGCATGGGAGAACCGCAAGCCGCGAAGCAGGAGTGCGAGCGCGCCTTGCACCTTGTTGCGAAGCTCGAAGCGCCCCTTCTGCGCCACCAGGCATACTTTCTATTCGGTCAAATCGAGCAGAGCCTGGGACGCCGCGATTCTGCGTTCGAAGCATATCGGATGGCGCGTGCCGCTCTAGAAGCACTGCGCGGGAGTCTGCACGGTGAAGAGCTAAAGATCGCCTTCATGAAAAACCGTTTTGAAGTCTACGAGGCACTAGTCGACCTCAGACTGCCCGAACGAAGGGACCCCGCTGTCGCAGAAGAAATCTTCGGCTACATCGGAATGGCGAAGTCGCGAAGTATGGCGGAAATGCTCCTTCAGCACAGCCCGGGACTACCCGCAAAAGATACTGGCGAAAGCGATCTCGTCGGCAGGATCCGTGACTTGCGCGAAGGATTGAACTGGTATTACCACCGGATTGAAATCGAACAGCTTCGTCCCGAAGAGCGCACCACCGAGCGCCTTGATCGATTGCAGCAGCAAGTGAAGGAACGAGAGATCGATCTGGTGCGTGCGCTGCGGGAACTTCAAGTCTCCTCAACGGAAACGGCGACGCTTCCCAACGCGGGACAGGTCTCCCTCGAGGCCGTGCAGGCCAGTTTGCCGCCGGACTCCATGCTGCTCGAATATTTTTCAGTGGGAGAAAAGATTGTGGTGGCGCTTGTGAGCCGGGATTCCCTGCACATCGAGCCGGTCACCCTGACGTCACGGGTAAGTCATCTCCTCCGCCAGCTGCGTTTTCAACTCTCGAAATTCCGGCTCGGCGCGGAATACGCGGATACTTTTGCTCAACCCCTGCTGGCGGCAACGCAATCCCATCTGCTGGGTCTCTACGAAGAGGTATTCGCGCCAATACGGGAACAAATCCGCAGTCGTCACATCATCGTCGCGCCGCACGGAATCTTGCACTATCTTCCGTTTCACGCGATGTTCGATGGCCGGCAACATCTGATGGACAACTACACCATCTCTTATGCACCGAGCGCTGGAGTCTACGCCCTGTGCTATGCCCGAGAACCGAATCGGGAGGGCAGCTCGCTGGTTCTCGGTGTTCCAGATGAACGTGCGCCGATGATTCGCGAAGAAGTGGAAGCAGTGGCAGCCATCCTGCCGGACGTAGAACTCTTCCTTGGTAACGAAGCTACGCTAGACCTGCTCAGAACCAAAGGTGCAGCGGCCCGAATCATACACATTGCCACGCACGGAAATTTTCGACAGGACAACCCATTATTCTCTGGCATACGTCTCGGCGATTCGTACCTTAATTTTTACGATCTTCATCAACTTCATTTGGATGCCGAGCTGGTCACTTTGAGCGGCTGCGCGACCGGGCTGAATGTCGTGGCCGCGGGAGACGAGCTGCTTGGGCTGATCCGCGGTCTGCTCTTTGCCGGCTCACGCTCGCTACTTCTGACCCTATGGGATGTGCACGATCGAAGCACCTCGGATTTTATGAAGGGTTTCTATCAACACTGGCGCGAAACCGGCGATAAGGCCGTTGCTCTGCAGAAATCCATGCGCACGATCCGCAACAAGTACCCGCACCCTTATTACTGGGCGCCCTTTACCCTGATCTGTGAAGGGCGGACCCCGAACGCTTCGGAAAACTCACTTTAAATTTGCCTATATTTTTCAAGGGGTCGCCTACTCTTATACGTATAGGGAAGAGAAGCCAGCCCGGCGCCAGCAACCAGGCCGAGCCAGACCACAGATACAGAGGACACATGGGGCATTACACTCCGTCAGACTGGGTTGATTTTGCTAACGATAGAGTCTCAGCTATCCGGCGGGTGGAGATGCAAGGTCACGTGGACACCGGTTGTAACAAGTGCAGGCAGGAACTGCAGATATGGCAGGCGGTTCGCAAAGTGGCAGCTCGTGAATCTCAATACCAACCGCCGGACAACGTCGTTCGAGCCGTAAAAGCAGCATTTGCTGCGGTACCGCCCAGATCACGACGAGGGGTCGCGGCACGGATTACCGAACTAGCTGAGTTAGTTGTCGATAGCCTTGCCCAACCTACGCTTGCCGGTGTGCGTTCAGCGGGCACTGGCGCGCGGCACATGCTTTTCCGCGCGGGTTCCTTGCGAATCGATCTGCGCCTCGAGCCGCTACCGAATTCGGATCAGATGTCTCTCGACGGGCAGGTTCTGGATTCCAGCGAAGGCGCAAAAATGTTCAGCGAGCTGCCGGTCACTTTGTTGGCGAAGCGCGGGCCGCTGGCACAGACCAAGACGAACAAGTTTGGGGAGTTCCACCTCGAATGCGCGAAGGCCGGGGGCCTGAGCGTAGCGCTAGCAGTTAGTGGTCAGAAGCAAGTTGTTGTGCCGCTTGGGAAAGAGCAAAAGCGGCGCAGCCGTAAAAGCAGTGGGCGCGGGTAAAGAAGTACTAGAACGATTAGATGGAGGGCGAACGAAAGAATTGGTCGCTTGTACCATTGGCAGCTTTACGGTTAGTGGGCATTTTAGGACTTAAGCTGCCAAGCTGGTATTAGGCGTCCGAAGAAAATGACACCGTCTATATGACGGATTTAAAAGGGGTTACTTAAGATTATGAAGCGCTCTATCGGATTGGCTTTGCTCCTCTCGATTCTCTTGACCTTCGCTCGACCCGCTGTTGCAGCCCTGCCGCCCGCTCCACACAAAAAGTTAATCGTTCGCACCGTGCTTGGCCCACTTGGCCTCCAAGGCGTTTGCTTTCTGGGGCTCTGCAAAGTGGTGCAAAGCCTCGACGGGACCATCGGTCAACTTTTTCTCCTCGATGTTCCCGGATTGTTGGACGTTAATGTGGTGGCAAATATTCTGAGTTCGGTGCCGGGAATCCTCAACGTGGAGGTTGACCGGACGCTAAGCCTCCGCCCCCAGCTGGAAGGAATCACCTTCCTCCGCTCAGGGCTATGGCAACAAGATCAGGTGAACTACGCCGGAACGACTGTCTGGTCCGGTTACATGAATCAACCGCCAGCTCAGTTGATTGGCGTCGACCGGGCACGGAGTGCATTCAATGTTTCGGGGTCGGGAATTGTAGCGGATATCGATACCGGCGTGGATCCGAATCATCCAGCCCTCCGCGGAGTTTTGCTGCCCGGCTACGATTTCACACGCAATCAGCCGGGAGCGTCAGAATTGCTTGACCTGACGCAACCACTCGCTCCTGTATGTGGACAGCATTGCCAGCAAGCCGCTCGCGTGAATCAATCCACTGCTGCCATGCTGGACCAATCCACAGCTGCCATGCTGGATGGCACATTCTTCGCCGATTTTGGCCATGGAACGGAAGTTGTCGGTGTAGTCCATCTGGTAGCGCCCACGGCTAAGATTCTGCCGTTGAAAGCATTTCGCGCCGACGGCACTGGCAACCTCTCTGACATTCTGCGTGCCATCTATTACGCCGTGCAGAACCGAGCTAATGTGATCAACATGAGCTTTGATTTTACGAGCTACTCGAAGGAGTTAGACACTGCTCTTTCCAACGCGACTCAGCACAATGTTATCTGCGTGGCGTCAGCAGGCAATAACGGGAGGCATGAACTGGTTTACCCAGCGGCACTTTCCAACGTCATGGGCATCGCGTCGACGAGCGACTTCGACACGCGTTCCTATTTCTCCAACTATGGTGCCGACTTGGTGTGGATCACAGCCCCTGGTGAGCAGATCATCACCACTTACCCGTTCAGTAGCTATGCGGTGGCCTCGGGCACGTCGTTTAGTTCGCCTTTCGTTTCGGGCAGCGCGGCGCTACTCCTCCAGCTCCAGCCGAATATTACGCCGGCACAGGCAGCACTCGTCCTGGCCAATGCCAAGACCCTAACTCCAGAACTTGGCAACGGCCGTCTGGACATCGTGCGCGCCCTGCAGTCTATCCCTTCGCGCTCAGAGTCAGAGTAGGATATTTGTGAATCTGCCCAATCTCCTATACGACGAACCAGCTGGCGTCTCTGAAGCACCGGCTGGTTTTATTTCGACCTCGCTTGAGGCTCAACGGAACTCCGCTTTTCGACCTCCACGCGTGTCGGACGGCCTTCGCGTAAAAGAGTTGGAAGAGCAAGTTCAAAACCTGCGCAGCTCGCTGATCTGCGCCTTCAATCAACTTCTGGATTTGAAGGATCTCAATACCGGAGTCCACAGTACGCGGCTTGCGGAATGGGCCATGCGTGTCGCGCAAGAATTAGGAATAAGTGGAGCTACGCTGCTCGATATCGAAGTAGCCGCGCTGTTGCATGACATCGGCAAAGTCGGAATCCCCGATTCCATTTTGCGAAAGCCTGCGAAGCTAAGCGACGAGGAGTTTGCGCTCATGCGCAAACATCCCGAGTACGGATGGGCCGTATTACGCCAGCTACCCGGCTTCGAGCGTCCCAGCCTTTTCATTCTCCATCATCACGAAAGTTACAATGGCAACGGTTATCCTGCCGGGCTGAAGGGTCCGGATACTCCGCTTGGATCGCGCATCGTTTGTGCCATCGATGCTTTCGACGCCATGGTTTCCAATCGCCCATATCGCCAGGGCCTGCCATTTGAGGAAGCCGCAAGACGACTTGTGAAAGACAGTGGAACGCAATTTGATCCCCTCGTGGTTCAGGCATTTCTTCCAATTGCTGAGGCGGAGATACACGAAGTTTTCGCGGCAGCTGGAACCGAAATGTCGGTTGTCCTCTAGACGCTTCCTCTTGGCATTTCCGCCCGGGGGAATTTCGGGCCGACGTCGAGCCGGTTACTCGGTGCGACACGTTCGCTAGCGATTCAGCAAGGTGGTAGTCGGATGGCGCTGGGCCGCCGCCTATTCTTTCAGCGGCGACAACTCCGTCCTGGAAATCAAGCCGATGGACACGGACCACGATAATCCGAGAGCGAATCATGATCGCGCAGGAACGCCAGAGAATTTCAAAGCGGTTGTCATCGCCGGTGCGCGCGGAAGGGGAGGGAAGAACTACACCCGTGGCTAGTGCAGAACCGCCGAAATCGAATGAGGCATTGCGGCATTCGTGCTTTGCAAACCTAGATTCCGCTTCTGCACGAGAGAGGCACAGCATGTGATTTGTGCGTGGGGTCTTCAAACAATGCTGCTCTAAGCCACAGACAAAGGCTGGCCTGCGAAGCTTGGTGGCAATGCGAAGAGAACCAGCGAATGCCGCCTAGTCAGATTCCCTGCCGCATGCGCGACTCTCACTTTGTTCGAGCGCTTTCTGCGTTTGCTTTAACTCGGCGATACGAAATTCGAGCTCGGAAGCATAGATTTCCGAGCGTTCATACAGTCTCGCGTTTTGGATGGCCGCCGCCGCTGGGATCGCAAGCGACTTAGCAAGCCGCAAATGTTCAGGCGTGAATGCCTTGGGCTTAGAGCTCCCAATAGAAAGCAATCCGAGGATCTTACCCGAGGCTGCGAGTGGCACCACTATCCAAGAGTGAATGCCAGCAACCATCTTGGTTTCTGCCCAGTTCGGCTGGTCAGTGGTATCTGGGATCAATAAGCCTTTGTGTGTAAGCAAAACCTTCAATAGAACCGGGTTTTCGGTCGCTTCGAAAGTCAAAATCGATTTCCTCGCGGTCTGCGGCGCTTCGCGAGCAACGAGCAGACGCATGGCGCCTTCCGCAAGAAGGACACTAGCCGAATCATATGGAACGAGAGCCCCGATGCATTCCAGCAATGTGTCGAGCACGGTGTCCATGGCTAGATTTTGCGTAAGAGCTAACGTCGATTTCCGAAGCGCCTCCGCCTCTGCTCTGGCTCCTTCGGCAGCCGCGAGATGTTTCGCAATCTGAAGTTCGGCCCACTTCCGCGAAGTAATGTCCTGCCCGGTGCCGACAAGCCAACGGGTAACCTGCCCGGCATCCCGGACAGGAGATGCTTTGACCCAAAGCCAGCGGACGGCACCATCTGCGCGGACGATGCGAAACTCTTCGTCGAACCTTCCCGTTGCTACTCCGTCGTCCAATCTTGCAAGCACACGCAATCGATCCTCGGGGTGTATATCATCCTGGTAAGAGAAAGGATTGCGGTACAAGGCAGAAACGGTCCGTCCGGTCACGGCTTCATATGCTTTGTTGACGTAGACGATGTTCTTGGTTTGCGCATCCATCATCCAAAAAATTTCCTGGATGTGGTTGGCCATCTGTTGAAAGCGCTCTTCGCTCTGGCGCAGGGAGAGTTCGGCATGTCTCCGTTCGGTCGTATCGCAAAGTATGGCAACGTGGCGTCCAGGAACGTAGTTAGCGACGGCTGCATAATCGACGAAAACAGATGATTCATCGCCACGCATGAGCTGGGCGCTGCCGCGCTGATATTTCTGCTCAAGAAAGGAATTCCAGTTCCTCGCGTATTCTTCGCGATCCACGTGAAATTTCGCCATGCGCTGCCCGATGAGTTCGTCTCGCGCGACGCCGAGAATTGCGAACGCGGCCGGATTTGCATCCAGACACGTCCCCCGATCGTCGAGAATCAAAATGCCGTCGAGTGCATGTCGGAATACAGAGTTGAATTCACAATCGATAGCATAGAAAGCGCTGTCCGCCTCCCGCTGGCCTTTTCGGGCCTGCCACAAGAACTGAATGTGAAGGAAAGCGGCAAATCCAAGACATAGCAGCAGAGTCGGAATGAGCAGGGCAGAAAGACGGGATCTGTAAATGCCGGAGCTAACGGAGACGACAAACAGACAGACGGCGACGAGCATGAGAATCATGGAGCTGATCCAAAACCATAGCGGAGCCGGGTTGTGGACAGGAAGTTGCGGGAGCGACTTCGGCATCTTTGTTTCGAGCATATCCCGCTCTGTAGCCTGAGGAGAGATATTGGTATCGTTACACGTCGTTCGCGATGCTACGCGGGGCCCTGCGTGTCGTCAAGTGGAGGCGATGCTGACGGGCCATGGAATACGTTGGCGCTCGGCCCAGACCCGCGCCGGTCAACTCGCGACGCGGCTCGCCCCCAATCGACAAACGAACTGCCACCAGAATTGCCACCAGAATTTATCAAGCACGTTAGAGAAGGACCAGACCGCGTCGAATGCCGAGATAGACGGCTTCGGTGCGGGTTCCGGCACCGAGCTTGCCGAGAATCGAGGCCACGTGGAATTTGACGGTGTGCTCTGAGATGACAAGCCGTGCAGCGATTTCCTTATTGGCTAAGCCACTCGCGAGCATTTGAAGTACTTCGTTCTCGCGAGGCGTAAGTGGCTCGGCAAGTTCTGCGAGTGGACGCGATGCTGGCTCTGCTGGCGGAAAGACGGCGTCGACTTCGGCAGGATGCATGACAATAAGTCCCGCCGCCGCGGCTTCCAGGGCCGTAACGAGTTGGTCCGGTGATATATCGCTGGGCAGCACAGCTCGGACGCCTGTTCGCAGCGCTTCAGCGAACCATCGGGGCTCAGCATGGTCCGAAAGAACCACCAGGGTGGCTTCGGAAGCAAGTTCGGACGCAACGAGAGAATCCATCGCTGCTCCGAACTGTTCGCCGGATGCCTCAACGAGAACGATGTCAGCTTCCACGTCCGGCCATTGACCGGCGAGCGTCTCGAAGTTTGAGGCGCTGCCAACTACTTCCACATCCCGGGTCGCGAGCAGACTTTGCAGGCCTGCACGAACCAGCGAGGAAGCGGCGACGATGAATACGCGAATCACGTTGCCGCGAAACTCCTCGACGCGTTCTGAACACCCAACTGAACGGTCACGCGGCGAACTCGCGAGTAGTCTCCGCGCAGAAATTCGAGCCGTAGGAGTCGCGGACCGCTGCCTTGCAGGACTTGCAAGAGGTCACCGAGCAAGGTGAAGGCTTTTTGTTCGGTACCCAGCAAGATGTCGCCCGGTAAGAGAGATGCAGAGGAAGCCGGGCCGTGCGGCTCCACTTCGAGGAGCACCAAGCCAAAGGTGGGGCTGCTGCCGCGCGCCGCATTGGATCGGGGAATTAGGACTGGATGAACGGTCACGCCAAGCCAGGCGTCGGATGGGCCGGCGGAAAGAAAATTTCGAACAACATTACTCGGAATGGCCAGCGCGAGGCGTCCCGCGACCATGGTGTTGATTCCAATCACCCGCCCTCGGGCATCGGCTAGTGGCCCGCCGGAATTGCCAGGAGCCAGGCGGACGTCGGCCTGCAACCAGGATTGTGAGCCGAGGCGGTGAAGCGGCCCGATGGCATGGATCACCCCGGTTGTGAGGGCGCCAACGAAACCCAAGGGATTGCCGATGGCAATAGCGAGTTCGCCGGGGCGAACCTGGGATGAGTCGGCGACAAGAGCGCAGGGGAGGTTCGTCGCATTGATGTGAAGGACAGCGAGGTCTCGGCGAGGATCGCGTGACGCGACGGTGACATCAAACTCGCGTCCGTCCCAAAGTTGAAGGCTGACCTGCGTGCCCCGCGCCACATGGGCGTTTGTGACGATGGTGCCGTCGCTCGACCAGATCACGCCGGAGCCGCTGCCGCGGCCCCCGGCGTGAATGACAACTGTCGAGCGGCGGAGTTTCTCTGCGATTTCGCCGAATCCCGGGACAGCCATCTCATTGGCCTCCGTGCGGGCGTTCCGCGACGACGATTCTCCCCTCCTGGACCGTGCCGCCACGAACGAATTTCAGCGGGAGTGATTTGCCGATCGCCTCTCCGGCAAGATGAGACTGAATGTCTTCCAGTTGAGTGACGGGGTGGTTAGCTATGGAGACTAGGATGTCGCCGATGATGATGCCCGCCTTGTCCGCGGGGCCGTCAGGATGTACTTCCAGAACGATCGCCGCGGTCTTCTCGTTCCGCTGCAACGTTTCACGAAGGGCACTGGGTAAACGGACTGGCTGCAAACCCACGCCAAGATATCCGCGTGGTACGCGGCCCTTTTTCAGAAGCGTGTCCGTGAGTTTATTTATGGCCGAAGCTGGAACTGCAATCGCGCCGAAACGCGCAAAGCGCGGCGTCGCTAAGCCGACGGCAGCACCGTGCGCGTCGATGACAGCCCCACCTACGGCGGTGGGTTGCAGCCCGACGTCGAGCCGGATGTACGGAGCAAGCGATGCGCCGGTCCAAGTGCGGCGGTCCGGCGCAACCAGGCTGACGACTCCCAGGGCAGCTACCGGCCCACTCGCACGCGTGCGGCCCACGACGAGCGTGAGGCTGCCTGGTTTCAGCGTGGCCGCATCGCCGAATTCTGGCACCGCTCTATCGGCCTCGGCACATTTTAGGACCGCGATATCTGTTGAGGGATCGCGGCCCGCAAGAGTTGCAGAGACGACGCGGCCATTCGGCAGGGTCACCTGAATTTCTTCATCGCGGCGCAGCGCGTGTTCGGACGTGACGATCACTCCGGAACGCCACACGACGCCGCTGGAAGAGCCGCGTGTCTCGGTGTGAACGGCCACCACGCTAGCGGCAGCGCGATCCGTGGCTTGTGCCAGTGCATTTGAAAGCTCGATCAGTTCGTTAGACATGTTCCATCCTCCATGAAGAAGATTCCACAGAGGCGTATGCGGCTACATCCGCCGATTGGCTAGGTCTGAACCCGGAAGATTGGGCAGGTATGGGGAGTGACATGTGAGGTGGAAGCAGCTGAACGTGATCTGGCCGCCAAAGCCAAGACCAGTGCTCCGCGTAAATTATGGTCAGCGGGTAGCGGATGGCGTTGCTGTTGTGTATGTCGTCGAGTGGATTCTTACTGAGGACGGCAAGGTTTGCCAGTTTGCCGGGTTCGATGGAAGCAAGATCTCGCGCCAATCCGAGGGCCTCAGCACAATGAATCCAATTATGCTACCTAATCCGAATTGGCTGTGGAATCCAATCCGACATCGTGAAGCAGGCTGAGGAAACGAGGGTCAGAGCGGAGCGGGTCCCAGTAGGGGACGATCTTCAACAGGATCAAGCTTCCGGAGCGTTCGTCGCGGGCGACCTGCAGCCAGTGAAACGCCGCATCCTTATCACCCAGGTCGGTCGCGATCATCGCCAGGTGATTAGCCGCTTCGCTACCATGCGGGGAGCGCTCCATACTTGCCATCACTTTTCGTGCCTTGTCCCTTTGCCCGTTCAGAGCATAGGTGCTGCCTAACAACCCTTGTGCCCACAAGCTGCCTGCGGCGAGCTCCATAGCCTTGCGGGCATGGTCGGCTGCCTCCGCATATTTCTGTTGGTATTGATAAATGGTGACCAGTCCGGAGTGAGCAAGCAGGAAATTGGGATCCATTTGTAATGTGGATTGCAGTTGCGCGGCGGCATCTTCGTAGCGGCGCGCCCAGCCCAGAAGCTCGCCTATATCCGCGCTGATGATCAGGGAGAGCGGGTCAAGCTCCTGAGCGTGCCGAAGTTCGGCGAGAGCAGCATCCATCCGGCCAGTCGCGGCGAGGTTGATGGCATACCATTGGTGAGCAGTGGCATAGTTAGGGTTCAGGTCGATGGCGCGCAGGTATTCCTGTTCGGCGGCGGCGAAGTCCCAATCATAGTGCATGAGCACGAATGCGAGAGAGGTGTGCGCTTCGGCCATCGCGGGATCGAGTTCCAGGGCTTTGCGCGCAATCGAGCGAGCATTATTCATGGCGTCGCGCCGCGGGATAGAAGCTCCGCCGAGTGAGCCGAGCAACGCGTAGCTGTCCGCCAAGCCAGCATAAGGCTCGGGATATTCTGGATCGATCTGGATGGCGCGCAGGAAATGATCAATAGCATCCAAGTACCCGTTCTCCGTCCGCTTGTTCCAGAAGAAACGTCCTTTCACGTATTCCTCGTGCGCTGCCGGATCGAGAGAACGCGCGGTCGCCAAGCGCTGGCGATCCTGCGTGGTGATCTGTGCTTGCACATGCTCGGCGATGTCGCGCGCGACGTCGTTTTGGAGCGCGAGCAGGTCACGCACTTCACGCTCATACGATTCGGCCCAGATCTGTTCATCGTTTGCTGCTCGACTAAGTTGCGCGGTGACGCGCACGTGGGCTCCGGAGCGCATCATGCTGCCTTCGACGATAGCGTCCACGTGCAATTCGCGGGCAATTTCAGGAAGCGGCTTCTTGCGCCCGTTGTATTGCATGGCCGATGTCCGGGAGACTACGCGCAAAGACCGGAACTTCGCCAGATCCGTTGTGATGGCCTCCGTAATTCCGTCGGCGAGATAATCCTGGGAAGGATCTCCAGAGAGGTTCGTCAGCGAAAGGACAGCGATCGACTGGATTTTCGTTCGAGCGATGTTTGCTGCAGCCGGGATGCTCCGCGAGCGCGCTAAGTACACAGCCGAAATGGCGATCACAACGCCCACAGTCAGCAACGCATACAAGATCGGTTGTTGAGAAAGTGGGGCGCCCCGCGTGTCGCCATGGGGTTCGCGAACGGGCCCTGACGGCCAGATTGCCGGGCCAGCAGACGCACTCTCCGTCACTGATGCTTCAAAGCGGTAGCCGCGCTTGGGTACTGTGCAAATGTAGTCTTCACCGCCGACTTGTTTACCGAGCGCCTTCCGCAGCGTCAGAATATTTTGCGCTAGGGTGGACTCATTCACAAACGTGCCGGGCCAAACGCGCTCGAGCAGCGTGTCTTTGCCCATTACATGGCCGGCATTTTCAACCAGAACGAGCAGGGTTTGAACAGCCTTCCGGGTGAGCGGAATTTCCTCATCACCTCTTCTTAGTACTAGATCCCCAGCATCCAGCCGAAATGGTCCGAAGGCGAAAGCCGTTCGGAGGTGCTGGTTAGTTGGCATGGGCTGCCAAGATGGAAAGATTTCAGGGAGATTTGAACAGAATTTGAGCCTTATTTCAAGACTACAGAGTTGCAGTAGGTTACCTTGCGCCCCGCTTTGAACTACTCCGGCAGCGGTTCACGTCGATCATGGCCCGCTCTTTGAAAAAATCCGGATGGGAAGAACTCTCGCAATGAACCCTATTGTTGGCCCCGTACGCCAGTCTGTCTCTGGACTTTGGCTCGGAACAGTGTTGCTGTGGGCTGCAGCCGCGGCGTTACTCCTTTCTTCGTCCCATCAGAAGATTTTTGCTCAGCCTGGCCCACAGGAAAAGCCAGCTCAAACGAGCGCAGACAAAGAGGCCTGGCAGCAGTACGAGAAGTCTTTCGAGACGCGCTGGAGAGACCTCCTTCAACACCCGCAACAGAGAGACCGATCCAAGTGGACTCAGCTCGAAAACGATCTCCGCGCAAACGCAAAAAAATATAACCAGCGCCTCGAAGAAGAATCAAGCAAGCCAATGACCGGCACAACCGCGGTCGTGAACAGCACCTTTACTATCCCTTGCCTATCTCAATACGACCGGCCGGGCTACAGGTGTTTCATAGTTCCGGAACGTAAGGGGGATTGCCGATACATCTGCGTGCCAATAGCCAAGTAAGGATTATGCGAACGGGAAAGGAGCATCCGGTGAAACCAACGAGAGCACTGACCACTCGGTCTCGAAATACTCTTTTCGTCGCCATAGGCATGATGCTCGCGGTAGCACCCAGTCATTCGCAGCAGATGCCCGTAAAAAAGCTTCTGCTTCGCGCTGCCGCGCCCGCAGTTTCTTCCGCACCGGAGCAGAAGCTGAAGGGAATCTTGGAGCCCGTGAACTATAAAGAAAACCTCGGGCTGAACGACGTCTTTTTCGTCACGCCCGAAGAGGGTTGGGTTTCCGGGGAGGCCGCCACGATTCTCCATACCACCGATGGCGGCCAAACGTGGACGGCGCAACTCGGAGGCGATCCGCAGTCTCCCGAAACAGCGATCAGCATGCTTCGCTTCCTGGATCAAAAGCATGGTTGGGCGGTGCAGGGCGCCAAGTTGCTCGGGACTTCTGACGGAGAAAACTGGGAACAGGTTGGCGTAGTGCCCGGCTCTTATTCGCGAATGGCAGACTACCAGTTTGTGTCTCCCAGGGAGGGGCTTGCCCTGGAGGGCATGAGTGGTTCCTCTACCTATCTGATTTACCGAACCAACGATGGCGGCCGGACTTGGAAAGACGTCGCCGCTTGCAAGCTCAAAGTGGAAATCGATGGGGAAGCGAAGGAGCAGGGTTGTGGGTTTATCCGGCTAAAATTCATTTCGCCGAGTGTCGGCTATGCGGTCGGAGGTCGTGTGCAATGTCCACTATGTGGCGGGCCGCCGGTCATCGGGAAGACCGAAGACGCGGGCCTGACTTGGAGGATTTTCCTCGGGCCTGGAGATGTAAAGACATCCACGCTTGACGGTGCGTTCTTCGTAGATGATCGCAACGGCTTTGTCCGTGTCATCCAGGATAGGAAGCTCTATGCGACGTCCGACGCTGGAAGCACCTGGCACGGCCTGCTGGCTTCGCCCGGAGCCGACATTAGATTTGCTGATCCCGAGGTGGGATGGTCTATCGAGCCTTCCTGGGCAAGACTCATATTTACCACGGATGGCGGTAAGCGCTGGTCCTCGCGCGATCTCCACTTCCCTGCCACCATTCACGCTTTCAGCCTCCCGCGCCGCGACCGCGCCTACATCGTGGGAGACCATGGCATGGTGTACCGCTACCGCGTGGTGCCCATCGACTATACGGCAAAGGGAATGATGGATGCCCCCCTGATGCCGCCCTACGGGGGTCCACTTCTGGGGCACCTTGAAGATATGCAGACCCAAGTGGCGGCCTTGAGGGCAAAACTAAGCGCGGGAGGCGGAGCAGCAGCGTCCTCCGTCTCGAACCTTCCTCGGGCCAGATATGGGGGAGGATCGGATGCTGAGGACGCCACTGACTTGAACGCCGATACGGCCCAAGCCGGTCAAAGCGCCCCCGCAGCGGGAGGTTTTGTTCAGGATACGTCGGATGTTCCTCCCAGCCCGTTTGTGCAGAACTGTTGCGCTCCCCAGGTGCAAAGCATGCAGACGTCCTTCAGCTCCTTTTCGCAGCAGGTTCCCAGCTTCGGCAGCAGATTCCGCAGCCTGAACCTGATTCTGGCTGGATTGAATCTGGCCTCCGACCTGTTAGGCAAGGGGAAACAGATCGGGGACTCCTTCGTGGCGTTGAAGAAGGCGCCCAATGGTCCAGCGGCGCTTACCGCCCTGCAGGATCTCTTCGGCAAGCTGGCGAGTACCCACCAGGCGATCAGCGTGGGATTTCAGAATTTCACCGCGGGAAGTGCGGCAGCTGGTGTTCAAGGAGCGCAGCAAAACGCGGCCGCGGATACATTGAATCCTAATACGGCCTCCACAACACAACCTGGAGCCCAGGACGCAGACAATGCAAAGCAAGACGTGAAAAAGGCTGCCGAAGAGCTGAAGAACGAACTGAAGAAGAAATGGTCTTTTTAGTTGTGGCGCTGCTGGCCCGCTACTTGTGGACTGTCTGCCGGTATTTTGTGCTTCCCCAACGGGAACGCTGACCGCTGCGGAGATAAGTTGATTAAAAGTTGCAGATTGGAGAAGGAGGAACAACCATGAAACGCTCGCTTGCTATGTCTTTCGCCATCGCAGTCGCGATCACCATCCTGGCAATGGGGCAGCCGCTGTACGCACAAAAGCCGCAACCGACGGGCGTGTTGTCCACGCCGAAACCATTGTCCCCGTGTTGCAATGTGACGGCGGTGGATGCCGGCACCGGCATGGTCACGGCCAAGGAGAACGCCACAGGCAAAATCTTTCAGTTCAAGGTCACTGACGCTGAGCTGTTGAAATCACTGAAGGTCGGACAGGGAGTCTACGCAAACTTTGGCGCAATGCAGGTTTCCCTGGACGGGAGCACAGCATGTTGCTCGATTATCAGCATCGGTTCGCCCCCTCCTGCCAGCGCTCCCGTTGCCAAACCCGCGCCCGGCGCGCCGGCCGCTGCTGCCCCGCCAGCGACATCAACGCCTCCGGCGTCACGTGCGGCAACGCCGTCGCAAACCATCGCACAGATCAAGCCTCTGCCAACAATGTCCTACGGGACTCCCCACCCCATCACACTCCAAGATTTTCCACCGATCGGGCCAGGTGTCGCGAGATCGCAACAGCGCATGATCGGTGGCGCAATTGTTGCTCATGTTCGTGGGGTTGATGGCTTGGAGCAGGTTCAAGGTCTTCCGGAGGGGGTTAAAAACCTTCTGGCGATCCATGTCAGAACACTGCCGGCGGGTGAGTCCGACCATTACATCATCAACGTTGCGCAAGCTCAGCAGTGGATAGCTACTCATCCCATCCCGAGCGATGTAAAGCCGACAGACGTCAAGACGGGAGATGGTCACAGCGGATGCAACAGCTTCTCGTGGCATTGCGCGGAAGAGTCCGCCAAACACGCCGCGGATGAAGCCACGAGGCAGGCCAATAATCTACGCGATCAAGCGCAGGCTGACTGGAAGCACTTCGGCGGCCAGCTGACTCAGGCGTGGCATGAGGCGGAATCCTGCCTGGCGGATAACACGCTGCATCTGGATAACATCCCCGTGCAGTTCTCCATCACGCCACAGATGAACATCAATGCGCAGACACAAGGAAAGACAAAGAGTGGGTCCGCCTCTGGGAGTATCGCGGGAACGTTGGACCTCGGAACCCAGGTGGACAGCAACCTACAAGCGAGCCTGGACGTTTTTTATATTCCCTGCCTGCCCTTCGTAGTCCGCCCCAAAGCCATGGGCGCCGTGGGAACTTTGGGCGTGACACCCAAGCTCACCGCATCATTGAACGCCAATGGCAAATTCGACAAGACGTTCGACATCCCCCCGACGGGCGATCCGCACATCCCTATCCAAGCCATCCCCATCGTTATTGCTGGTGTCCCGGTGGCAGAGCTGGATATCAGCGTCCATTTCGAGGGAAACATTGAGGTCGGCGGTCAGGGGCAATTAACGGCAAGTTTCGAGATAGATGACCCGCATCAATTTGGGATTAATTTTATTTGCAGCGGGCACGGTTGTGGCTCGGGCTCGGGAAGGGATCCCACGGTTAATCAAGTTCCCCCAACAACAACCGAGACCTACAAACTCGAGGGGAACGCGCATGTGCAGCCGGACATTTACGTCGCCCTCGAGATGAATTTCGATTACGACGCTGCTACCGTCAGGATCGGTCCACAACCGTATCTGCTGGCCCAGGTCTATGGCTGTGGAACCGCAACCCGCACGACGACTACTGCAACGATTACGACAGAGTCACACGCTTTAGTGTCCGATCTGGATTGGGGCATGATCTTGCGCACCGAGTTTTTGGTAGGCGGAAACAAGGAAGGCCAGGGGTGGAATCCTGTTCTCGTCGGGAATAGACACCTCTGGTTTAAGGACTTGTGGCCGGGCGGATCCAACGCCTTAGTTCCGACTATCACTGGACCGACCCAGGCCGATGTTGGTAAGCCAACGGTCTACAACATAAGAATGCCCACATGCTACCCCTTTGCCGACCAGGTGAAATACTCTGTCGCCCGGACTGGCGGCACAACCACAGCCGCCTTAAAAACTGATGTCACTAGCGTAGCGATGAGCGCTGTGCCGAGATCGCCTTCCGGGGCGAGCAATGCACCGGCCAGCAGCAGTGTCCAGAGCGATCCTCTGAAAGACTATGCGCTGACCCTCGTCTGGCCAACTGCAGGTACGTACTCCCTGACGGTCACAGCCACAGGTGACACGCATCACCGGGAGTTCAAGCCGCCGACGACTACAACCGCGAACGTAACGGTCAAGTAATGATGGCAGCGAAGGCTGCCGCCATTGTGAGCGTCTCGCGCACCAAAGCTAACAAGCGCGAGAACTGTTTTCCAAAAGTTGCGATTTGCAGCAGGAGAAACAACATGAAACGCTCGCTAAAGATTGCTTTCGGCACCGCAATTGCGATCACCATCCTGATCATGGGACAGCCGTTGTATGCACAAAATCCGCGACCGACACAGGTGCCCAACCGGCAAGCATTGGCCGCGCCGACTCCACAGACTGCGTGCTGCACGATCACCGCGATTGACACCAGTACCGGCGTGGTGACCGCGAAAGAGAACGCCACAGGGAAAATCTTTCAATTTAAGGTCACTGACGCTGCGCTGTTGAGATCACTGAAGGTCGGACAGGGAGTCTACGCCAACTTCAGCATGAAGCAGGTTTCCCTGGACGGGAGCACAGTGTGCTGCTCGATTATCAGCAGCGGTGCAACGCCACCGCCCCCGCTGCCTCCGGCTGCCGGATCTTCTGTGAACTCGCCCGCGTCGCCACCGACAAAGACCAACTTGCCCGCTGGTAGCGGCAGCGCTACAACCCAGCCGGGGCTCAAGACGGAGACGAAGCCAAATCTCTCGAACAAGGGGCCGCTGCCGATAGTAGAAAGCTCACTCAATCCGGATCTAGCAGCAGCGCTGCAACACACTTCCCTAAGTATCAACTTTACCGGTCCCGGGACCTGCGACGGATCTACTTCAGTTGACGAACAGTCCTCCTCTTTGAACGTGAGGGTGGATGGTCAGGTCAAACTAGATTACGGCGATAACAACAGCGTATTCGCTGAACCCTTCCCAGGTTGCACGATGATCGCCGATCTTTACAAAGGCGTGCAGCTTCAAAACGACTGGTCCATCATAAATGCTGAATTTGGATGCAGCACTGACACCGGCGTGAACATTCCCCCCGGCTCCTGTGAGTGGGTAAGCAAGCCCTCGGGAAAGTCACTTCATGGGCAAGTTTCGATTACCCTCCCGCATTCGTTTAACGCTCCGCAGGGGACGCAGCCGTGCTCGGCCAAGGCTGGGCCGTGTTTGCTCAACATAGTCGGACACATAGTTATCACGCTTCGCGGGCGCGAAGGTCTGAATCCTTACCCCCCTCTACCGTACCGTGGTGGGGCGACGGCGACCTTGTCCCGGATTCCCGGACCTGGGAGCGCGTCAAGTCCCGCCGCCACGGGTTCGTCATCGCCTACGGGGACCGCGTCGGCGTCGAATAAGGTTTGCGCGGGCCCGTCTACTCTGGAGGGTGTGGACGTTTCTGAATACCAAGGCACGACCATCGATTGGAGCAAGGTTCGGGCCTCGGGTCGAACATTTGCTTATACAAGGGCGACTGACGGGAATAGATATGTGGATCCGAGCTTCGCACAGAATTACGCCGCCATCAAAGCCGCAGGGCTCGTTCGCGGTGCATACCAGTTCTTCCATCCAGAACAGGACCCGGTCGCGCAAGCCGATCTTGCCCTCAAAGCCATCGGAACGCTGCAGGAGGGCGATCTTCCTCTTGCGCTGGATGTTGAGAGTACGGGCGGTCAGGACGCCGGTCACATTGCGGCAGGGATCAACACCTGGATGACGTATGTAAAGGCCAAGACCGGTCGAACTCCTATTCTTCTTTCTCCCACATTCTACCTCACGCAGTTCGGCTCGACCCTCTCGAACAATCCGCTATGGGCCGCAGGCTACAACACGAGCTGCCCGACTATCCCGAGCGCGTGGCAGAAATGGATCTTGTGGCAATACTCAGGCACAGGAACAGTGCCAGGTCTCACGGGTCAGGTGGATCTTGACCGGTTCAACGGAACCCTGGCGGATCTCAAGGCCGTGGCGAACCCATGAGACTTCCGCCCGAAGGCATGCTCGTCATCAGTCAATCGCTGTTCGATAGGCTTGACAAGATCGGCAGGATCATTTGCCCCTGCGGCCCCAAGTGATGAGTTCGAGTTGCTAATATCTGAAAGGAGCAGCAATGAGCACAGCGTCAAATCAAATACCGAATTCAGCAGCATCTCCTGGCTTAACTCCCACGGCTGCGCGCAAGGGCTGGTTTTCGCGCAATTGGAAATGGTTCGTGCCCGCGGTTCTCATTGTTTTCTTTATTTTGCCGCTCGCGCTTCTCGGATCAATCTTCGCGGCGATGAAGAATTCAGATGTGGCGAAAGAATCTTTGCTTCGAGCCCAAAAGAATGCGTTCGTCGTTCAAAAGCTCGGTACGCCGATCGAGGAAGGCTGGCTGGTCAGCGGCTCCATCAACACTTCGACGACTTCCGGCGATGCTGATCTTGCCGTTCCCATTTCTGGTCCAAAGGGGCAGGGAAAAATTTATGTTACTGCCCACAAGAGCGCCGGCATGTGGAGCTACAGCGCAATGGAAGCTGCTATTGAAGGGAGCGATCAGAGGATTAATCTGCTATCCGATGTCGCGGCCGGGACGCTTACACAACCGGCGTCGGACGCTCCAGTACAGCCGCCACACGAAACTCCGCCTGTCGAGACTCAGCCACCCCCACCGGCCCCCTCTCCAGCTACTGCGCCGCCTGCCGCTGAGCAAGCGGGTGTTATCCAGACTCAGGAAACAAACGAGGAGGGCGTGGTGGGCGAACTCACTGAATGCCGGCGCTCCGAGGGTGTCCTCTCCATAAAAGTTCGATTTCGGAATACCTCAACTAAACAGTCACATCTGACGTTCACCCATTGGAACCAAGGCGGGGATAACGAAAAGTTTTACGTCACAGCCGGTAACAAGAAATACTTCATCCTTAAAGACTCGGAAGGCACGTATTTGTCGAGCAATGCCGCCAGCAATGGTGTCGAGGCTACATTGGAGCCGGGGCACACCTTTCTGTGGTGGGCGAAATATCCGGCGCCCTCGGCCGATGTGAAGAAGATTAATTTCATAATGCCCCTCACACCCCCGTTTGAGGGCGTTCCCATCACCGATAAATAGGTGCGGAAGGCTCGTTCCACTTGGGGAGGAACTATGGCGACACCGCGGAGCTTGAAAATACTCTTATTGCTTCTCGCCCCTTGCTTGGCATCGGCTCAGACGAAGTACGCCGATCCTGATTCACCGGCGGTGCAAGCGGCCGCCCGCGCGGCGCTGCCCCATGCCAAAGTTGTGGACATCGTGGGCGTGACGAGTGGAATCCAAGGTGTGCTGCAGGATCTCGGGGCGAAAGTCACCGCCCACGAAGTCAAGATCGAGCTAAACGCCGATGTACTATTCGACTTCGACAAATACAATTTGAAGCCCGAGGCTGCCGAAAGCCTCAAGAAGGTAGGTCAGGTGGTGCAGAGTTATTCGAACGCGCCATTGCTCATTGAGGGTCATACGGACGGCGTGGGCACACGCGCTCATAACATGAAGCTTTCCGATGATCGCGCCGCATCCGTGAAAAATTGGCTGACGCGGAACGCTGGAGTACAGCAAAGTCGCATTACAACGCGAGGCTGGGGAGAAACCAAGCCGGTTGCGCCCAACAAGAATGCGAACGGCAGCGACAACCCCGCAGGACGTCAGAAGAACCGAAGAGTCGAACTCACCCTCCGTACCAGTTAAACGTGCGTGAGCAAATATCGATTTGGAGTGTACAGCTTAGAAAACGAATATCAATGCGGTGATGACAGGAACGAGGGCCGGTAGTGAAGCCATTTGAGGAACTAACGAAATGAACACGATTCGTTTGCGCTTGCGCTATTTCGGGATCGCTTTTCTCGCCTGCGGGCCCTTCCTAGGGACTCCGCTTCTGGCGCAAGACTATCCTCTCGCCGCGGGCACGCGCTGGACTTATCACCTGCGGAAAGAGGTTGGACCAGGCGTTCATTTTGATGGCGAAGATGCTCGCGTCGCAAAAAACAACATTGTTGACACTACGATTGTTGCCCAGGTTGCTGGCACGGACCAGATCGGCGGAAAGACCTACACCCGTGTCGAAAGCCACCGGGAGGGCAAGCTAGCAAACGTTGACTGGTTCGCATTGACGCCCCAGGGCCTGATGCACTCTAAAACAGTGGACTATCTTGGTGGTGGGCAAACCGAATTGAATCCCCCGGAACGCATGCTCAGTCCAGCGCTCGCTCCTCAGGAAACCTGGATCTGGCAGGATTCACAAAGCGAGAAAACTTCGCGAACCACAGCCCTTGCGCCGGAACAGATCAGCGTGCCGGCGGGAACCTATCGCGCTATTCCTGTGCGCATGGAAACCAGCGTTCCCACGGATGGCGAACCGGTCCACATGATCCTCACTCAGTGGTTCGCGCCTGGCGTTGGTTACGTGAAGTATGAAGTGCGAATTGAAATCGCCGGACACCTGCTGATGCACAACACGGGGACGCTTGAAAAATTTGAACACGCGCCGGCACAATGACTCAATGCGCCGCAGGACCAGCTGCACCGATCGGAGGAATCATGTTCTGTCGCCAATGTGGGGCCCAGAACGACCAGAGTTCGCTGTTTTGCAGCAAGTGCGGTGCCGCTATGTCCGTACCCGCCGCGCAACTCGCGAGCAATCCGCTTGTCTCAGCAGCCGCCCTGCCCGCGTATCCACGCATTTCACCAACCCCGCCTGCCCCGGCGCCAACCCCTCCGGTTGTCGCGCCGATCTCTCCGACCGCACCGAAAACGGAAGCACAGCCATTGGTCGGCGGCGCGCCACTTGGCGCAATGGGGGATCGAGCAATCGCAGCCGTTCTGGACACGATCGCCATCGCTACAATATTTGCCCCCGTTGGAATGTGGGCGACAGTGCGCTGGGGCGGGATTACGCCCGACGGTTTCGAGCTTCACGGGATTGCGGCACTCTTCACCATTTCGACCGTGAGCATTGTCTGGTTTCTGTATCACTGGGTGTTCGAAGGCCTGTTCGGCGCAACCTTGGGCAAGCTGGTTATGAATGTGCGGGTTCGCCGCGTTGACGGGAGCGCTATCGGGCTAGGAAAGTCTTTGATTCGCAATTTGCTACGGATGGTCGACGGGGTCGCACTGTATCTCGTCGGTTTTTTGGTCGCTCTCCTTTCGCGTAAAAGGCAACGGCTCGGCGATCACGCCGCCGATACGGTCGTCGTGCAAGGTAGCGCGGGGAAGGCGGTCAGGGTGGCCGCGACGCTCGCCTGGGTAGCAGTTATCGCAGCATGCTTCATGGCCGCTTACAAATTGCATGTGGGTGCCCCGCTAAACGTAACTGCGGGACCGGGCGGGGTACAAGCCATCCCACGGGCAGGCACGCTCGGCACGCAAGCAAGCCCGGCTCCGGCCGGGCCTCGAGTGACGCGGGCAGAAATGGGAACGGACTCAACGGATAACTACCAGATTATCGGCCCTTCCACTGAGTTTTACACGGATACCCTGAAGATTGTCTGTGTGTGGAACATTGCGGGAACTGATTTCACCACGCCACTCAAGTCGGTCTGGATAGCGGAGGATGTCGGAGATGCCGCTCCGCCAAATTACCAGTTGGCGGCGAAATCGATGTCAGGGGTTAATGAGGGCAAATTCTATCTTACGAGCCCGGCGAATGGCTGGCCGATTGGCAAATATCGTCTGGAGATCTATATCGGCGACACGCTCGCGAAACAGATTCCGTTCAGCATCAAGCAGAGGTGAGAGCCGTGGTCTTCGAGAATATTTGGTTCAGTGGAAATCGTTTCTGGCAGGGAAACCACCATCGATCTCACATTCAGCCAATCCGGCGTACCACCGTATGTCATATGTGATGTTTTGCGACCTACTGGATTTTCGGCTTATTCCCGGAACTGGAAAGTTAAGTCACGATTCCATCGTGTTGCGCGGTAATTGGGCTGATAGCGAGGTGCAGCCAGCGTTTCATCGTCGATACTGAAGAGCTTCGTACCGATCGCCGGTCTACCACCATTCCTCACCGATTTTTTTGTACAGCGTCTACGTCCTTATCGCCCTTCCCCTTGGTGAATACCGGGTTTTCGGTCGTTCCGCCGATCCGAAAGGGAAACTGCAACTTCCCGTTTTTTAATGTGGCTCCGGACAGCCGGGCGATGGTATTCGTGAAGAAGCTCTCCTTGGTTGTAATCTCCGCCAACCCGCGATAGTTCAACTCGTCAGAGCCTGACACGCTGACACTGCCTGAGCCATCCACATCGACTCCGTAGCCGTCAATGTCTATAACGCGGCTGGAAATCCGCAGATTGGCCAGCTCCATATCGGTAGTTATGAAGGAAAACGAGGAGGGATCATTTTTGGCTGGGCCGAGATCGTTAAAGTGCGCCAGCTTCATCAAATTCGCGTTGAGCTTGAGAGTCGGCACCTGGCCGTTGCGCACCGTCACGTGTCCGGTTCCGTGGATTCCCGCCAGTGGGCGGAGCGAGTGCTCGATTTCTCCCGCTAACTTTACGTCTCCTTCCATCTTCCCGGTCATCTTTCCGCCGGCGTGTGGGAAGGCCGCCAGAAGATGGGCCACATTAATTCCGTTCAATCGTACATCGGTCTGGAAGCTTGCGTTTTTCCTCGACAAGTCAAAGGTGAGGTTACCTGCGGCACTCCCGCCATAGACTTCTGCTTTGACTTCCGTGAAATAAATGTGCCTCGCCTGCAACCGTAATTTGGAATCCAGTTTTTTTGCCTCGATTGCACCAAAGCGCAGAAGACCCGCCTTCAGAGTGCCCTGACCATCCATGGAGGAAGAAGAAGGATTGATAATTCCGTCCAGGTTCACGCGCTCCAGATCACCTGAGATCTCGTGGGCTTCGAAAAAGATGGGACCCTGCGCGTCGGATGGCAGAAGGTTCGACGCTATTAGTTGTCCCCGCTTGATTTCCACCTTCGAAATCGGTCCGAGTGGAAAGGTGTTCCCTGAAACCTTTGATTGAGGATTCTCGAAGTTCCACGGGCCGTCGGGGTCCGAAGTTAGATGAATGACCGGGTCCTCAAGTACCAGCGATTTGATGACCACGTGCCGTTGCAGGAGCGCTCCGAAGCTAAATTCGGCATCGATCCGCGCCACCTGGACGATATAACCCGGCGGAAATAATGGCGGGTTCTTTACCCCGAAATGATCAATATGAATCGCTACCGGAAAAAACATGAGTGTCAGTCGCCCGACTTCGACCTGCTTTCCAGTTTTCTCTTGGAGATAGGAGAGCACTTGGGGCCGGTAGCGATCCACGTTAATAAGAGCGGGTACAACGAAAACAAGCGCAAGCAAGAGTATCGCGGCGATTCCAATGACGATCAGACCGGTCCTGCGGCGGATAGCCATAGAGAGCTTCAGAATACTGCTGTTTTTGGCGCGAAGCGATGCGAACATGTCGGTGCTAGGCTAGTGGTAATGATGGCAGACTTGCCGAGAGCCGGAACTTGCCAATTCTCGGCGTACTCTGAAGTAATCGTTAACCGCTAAATCGGCGCACTTCTCACGTTTGCCAGGGCAAACTGCACCGTCTGGATCGCTATTAATGATCCTCGCGAGCACGCGGCGGGGACATCGACATCCAATTCAGAATTCGCTCAAAAACATGCTGCAACGTGGAGAAGGCTCGGGGGAATCTGCATCGACGAGCTCTATGTCGCGCGAAAATGAAGTGGGTCTCGGAGGTTTTGCAATTCTCGGTAGTAATACAAGGAGGTAGGTTGCTTGTCCTTGAACCGCAACCGTTTGAGAAATACGAGTTCTTCCGCGGTGACATTGCCACTGAGGGAAATGTCGTTGAGGAACGCCTTGAGCCCTCTCTCTTCCTGAGGTTGGGCAGTTTCCCTTTCAACGAACTCGAATTTCCTAGGGTGTCCTGGGGCGAGTCGACGGTTCAAAACAATTTCCATGCCAAAATTATTGAGGTCTATGTCCCAGGA
>Ga0209011_1000085_pt1 | contig 52724 bp, 53 predicted proteins | sample BlaSpr_A8_OM1_M3_FD_187986 | JGI IMG/M metagenome (GOLD analysis project Ga0209011, IMG submission 187986) | Forest soil microbial communities from Thunder Bay, Ontario, Canada - Black Spruce, Ontario site 2_A8_OM1_M3 (SPAdes) (version 2) | ecosystem: Environmental > Terrestrial > Soil > Boreal...
TCTACCACCCACTCGGTGGACGTTGGCCAGCGCACAATGTCTTGCCAGAGGCGGGAACGATGTCCTGAGAGAGGACACTGGTGCCGAGACTGGGATTTGAACCCAGGACACCGCGATTTTCAGTCGCGTGCTCTACCAAGCTGAGCTATCTCGGCACGGCCCACGATTCTATCGGCCGAAGCGATTTTCGCGTTTCGTGGTGGGCGGTGAGAGTGTCGAACTCCCGACCTCCTCGGTGTAAACGAGGCGCTCTGGCCAACTGAGCTAACCGCCCGGCCGATCCTGTGGCTCTCACGTGATTGGGAAGGAACGGGGTTCTCAGTCTACCCAGGGAGCAACTTAAGGGCGGCTAAAAGCTGCGTGTCCTTCGAGTAGTCCTGGGTGGGCGCCGCGACGTCGAACGCATCCGACGCACTGTTCAGGGCCACTGCAACGTCAGGCTGAAGCCCCTTACGGTCGATAGTCTGCCCATTCGGCAGGTACCACCGCTGGACCGTGAGGTGGATGTCCCCCCCGCCATTCAACTCGAAGTCCCGCTGCACAGAGCCCTTGCCGTACGTCTTCGTTCCCACCAGCTTCGCCCGATTGTGCACCTGAAGCGAGCCCGCAACGATCTCCGACGCCGATGCACTGTTGGCGTCCACAAGCACCACCAGCGGAATGGTCGGCGCCGCATGCTTGCTCCCCACCTCGTGCCGCTCCACCTTTCCGCTGCGGTCGCGAAGCTCGAACGTCTCTCCGCTCGAAACGAATTGGGTGATGACATCGTCGGCACCGGAAATAAAACCGCCAGGGTCCCCACGCAGGTCGAGCACAATCCCCGCCGCTCCAGGCAGCCCGCTGGTCAGCGCCGAAGCGAACTCGGTTGGGGTGTTGGTCTCGAACTGATAGATCCTCACGTACAGGATGTGATTCCCGATCAAGGCCGATCGCACCGACGGCACGTGAATCTCCGCACGCGTGAGAGTCACCAAAATAGGGCGGCCCCCCCGCGAGATTTCCAGCGTCACCTTCGTCCCATCGGGCCCCTGAATCAGCGCGGTCGCCTGGTCGGAGGTGATGCCCTTGATGTCCTTATCACCCACCTTTACGATCTGGTCACCCGGCTGCAAGCCCGCTTTCGCGGCGGGCGATCCCGCCACCGTTCCCGTGATCACCGGATAGTCCTTCGTGAACGTCAGGTAGATCCCGATTCCCGAATAGCTTCCCGCGTACCTCTGCTTCAGCTTCTTGTACTGCTCAGGGTCGTAGTAGGAAGAGAACGGGTCTCCCAACGCGGCGATCAGGCCTTGCACCGTTCCGTGCGACAGCTTCTTGGTGTTGATGTTGCCGTCCACGTAATCCGCCTGGACGACGCGAATCGCCTGCTGCAGCTCGGTCATATCGACGCTGCCCACCGATCTGTGCCCGAGGTAGGGCAGGTAATCAGGGAAGGCCTGATCGGTATAGACGCCCGCGAGGAAGCTGACGATGAGGACGATCAGGACGGCGCCACCCCGCAGGGCGGCGCGGCGATTCATTTCAGCAGGTTAACGAAACGCCCTAGCAACCGAGCCAGAGGCAGGGATCCTTCCACGCGCCGTTGATCCGGATCTCAAAGTGCAGATGTGGCCCGGTCGACCAACCTGTCGATCCCTCGAACGCGATGGTGGTGCCGCGGGCCACGACCTGGCCGCTGGTCAGTCCGGGAGCGTAGCTGGAAAGGTGGGCGTAGTAGGTCGAATATCCGTTGCCGTGAACCATCACGAGCAAGTTCCCGTACCCGTAGCTGCCCGGATATAGCTGCGCGACGCCAGTGTCAGCCGCCACGACCTGGGCTCCATACGGCCCGGCGATGTCGATCCCGGTGTGGATCTTGTGCGGCCACGGGCACCCGTAGTCGTCATATCCGAGAGGCACCCGCGAGCAGCCGAACCGCTGGCTCATGCAGCCCGGTCCGCAGGCAGGTTCCGGCCATTCGAAAACGCCTGACCCACCGCCCGCTTTCTGCGCCGCGGCCTGGTACTGCAAGGAGAGCGCGGCCACCTGCGCGTCGATGGCGGCACGCTCGGCCTTGAGCTTGGCGTACTGCTCGGCGAGCTGGATCTCCAGCTGCTTGGCATAAGCCATCGCGGCGGCCTGCGTGGCGAGGTTCTTCTCCAGCTCCGCCTGGGTTGCCTTCTGCTGCATCAGGAGCGCCGTCACCTCGCCCCGTTTGACATCGAGAGCGGTGTTCGCCACGACGACCTCCGCGCGCTGCTGGGCGAGCCCGTCCAGCATCCTTCGATCCGAGGCCGCCACCTGCTGCGCGGCGATCATGCGGTTCATCATCGAGTTGAAGTTGTTCGAGGTCAGGATCAGCTCCACGTAGTTCACCGCCCCGTGACCGTCGATGAATCGAAGCCTCTGGTTCAAAAGCTCGTCGCGCACACTGATGTGCGCCACCAACCGAGTGACCGCGGCGTCACCAAAGCGGATCTCCCGGTTGATGCTGTCGATGTGCTCCTGCGTTTGCGCGATCAGCGCTTTCTGCGCCGCGATTTGATTGTTGAGGCTGTCGATCATCTGGCTGATCGCGAAGATCTGGTTGACCTGGTCGTTGATCCTGGCCTGGATGTTCTGCAGCTGATTCTGGTTGTTGACCTGCTGGCCGATGCCCTGGCTGTATTCAACGCACGCCTTGTAGACAGCGGGGGGATCGCCCGGGTAGCAGTACAGCGCCGACACGGTCTGGACGGGCTGCGGAACCCAGCCGAGGGTCGCGATCGCCATAGCCGCAAAGGCCCTCGTCTTAAGACTCATGTCAGATCTTCACGTAGCGGCGAACGCCGATGTAGCTGCCGAGAGCCCCGAGCAGCGCACCGCCGAGAAGCAGGTCGCGCGCCAGGCTCGCGACGAACAGCGGGTCGTATGACAGCGGTATGAAGGCGACGTCGGCTCGGAATCGCGTGACGGCGGGCTCATACGCGATGACGAGAAGGGCAAGCGCGAGCGAAGCTGCGATCAGTCCGGTCATCACGCCTTCGATCACGAACGGCCCCCTGACGAACCACTCCGTCGCGCCGACGAGCTTCATGACCTCGATCTCTTTGCGCCGGTGATAGACCGCGGTGCGGATGGTGTTCATCACGATGACGACCGAAACCACGACAAGGATCGCGAGCAGTCCGACTCCCGCAAGACCGAGCCATTGCGAAAGCTGGAGCATCCGATTGATGAACTCACCCTGGTAGTTGGTCGGATCGGCGGGATCGACGCCCGACCATCCACGCGCGAGCAGATCGATCGACGCTACGTCTGTGAGCTTGGCGACGCGGACCTGGAGCTTTGCGTCTAGGGGATTCCCGTCGACCTGCTGCGCGAACACCATGTTGTTCGGGTCGGCCTTGAACTGGGCCAGCGCCTCGGACTTGGTGATGAACCGAACATTGGTCACGCGGGGATCGCCCGACAGCTGCTGCTGGAAGTCGTAGACGCTCTGCAGCGGCGTGCCGTCGGCGACGTTGATGGAGATCTCGCTGACTTTCGCCCGGAACCCGTCCAGCACCTGGGAGAAAGCGTGGCCGACGATCAGATTGACCCCGGCCAGGATCAGGATGAGGGTGATCGAAACCACCGCGGCCATGCTGACCGCGAGGTTGCGCCAGAAGCTCTGCCAGGCGCTATTGAGCGCGAATCTGAGATTTCGATAGATCATCGTGGTACCGGCCTGAACGATCGTCCCTGGCAATCTGTCCGGCGTCGATGGCGATGACACGCCGGCGCAGCAGGTCGACGATCTCGCGGTTGTGGGTCGCCATCACGACTGTCGCTCCCTTCGCGTTGATCCGAAGAAAGAGCTGCATGATTTCCCACCCGGTGGCGGGGTCGAGGTTGCCTGTCGGTTCGTCGGCGATGATGAAGCGCGGCGCATGGACCAGCGCGCGAGCGATCGCCACACGCTGCTGCTCGCCGCCCGAAAGGTTCGTGGGATAGGTCTCGTGCTTGGCTGAGAGACCTACGGTTTCGAGCGCGTCAGTCACCCGCGGCTGGATAGTGTGTTCGGGGTCGCCCAACACTCGGAGGGCAAACGCCACGTTCTGGTAGACCGTCAGATTCGGCAGCAGCTTGAAGTCCTGGAACACCAGGCCAACTTTCCGCCGGTAGCGAGGCAGGTGCCGCCGCTTCATGCGGCCCAGCTCGGTCCCGTCGACGAAGATCTTGCCCTTGGTCGGCTTCTCTTCCCGGATCAGGAGGCGGACCAGGGTGGACTTTCCCGCCCCCGAAGCTCCGACCAGGAATACGAAGTCGCCTTCGGGGATGGTCAGGTTGACATCGCGGAGAGCCTCAGTCCCAGTCGAATACGTCTTGAAGACGTGCTGGAAGCTGATTACCGGCCGTGTATCAAAATCTGGTGTTAGAACCATAGGCTGTATCTCTTGCTGTGACGTTCCGCGCCAGGTGGCGCGTGTGGCTAGGTCGCGCGGAGTATACCGCACCCCCCCGGATACTCCAAGCCCTTCCCAGACCCCGTGCGGGAGACCCAAACCACGTATTTAACGGGCCTGTTTTGAGTTGCTTGCGCTTGGCTTCTCCGCAGCCCCGTTCTGGCTCAGGCGCCACCGCAGCCAGCTCTCGATGAACGGGTCGATCTCACCATCGAGCACCGCCTGGGCATTCCCCACCTCGAGCCCCGTCCGGACGTCCTTGACCAGCGTGTAGGGCTGCAGGACGTAGTTGCGGATCTGGGATCCGAACTCGGCCGGCAGGATCTGGCCCCGGATCTGGTCCATCTGCGCCGCCGCTTCCTGCTGCTGCCGCTGAAAAAGGCGCGCCTTGAGGACCTTCATCGCCATCTCACGGTTCTTCATCTGGGACCGCTCGTTCTGGCAGGTCACCACGATGCCGGTGGGCAGGTGAGTGATCCGGATCGCCGAGTCTGTCTTGTTGACGTGCTGGCCGCCCGCTCCGGTGGACCGGTACGTGTCGACGCGCAGGTCCTGGGGATTGATCACGACCGCCGCCTCGTCCGAGCTCTCGAGCTCGGGCATCACCTCGACAAGAGCGAAGGAGGTGTGCCGGCGGTGGTTCTGGTCGAAAGGCGAGATGCGCACCAGCCGGTGCACGCCGTGCTCTGAACGCAGAAGGCCGTAGGCGCGCGGGCCGCGAACGATGAACGTCGCGCTCTTGAGCCCTGCCTCCTCTCCTGGCGACGTCTCGAGGATCTCGGTTTGAAAGCCGTGGCGCTCGGCCCACTTCAGATACATGCGCATCAGCATCTCGACCCAGTCCTGCGCCTCCACCCCGCCCTGGCCCACGGAAATCGTGATCACCGCGTTGTGGTTCGCGTAGGGATCGGTGAACAGCAGGTCCAGCTCGCGGGACCGCAGCTCGGCCGCGATCGACGCCTGCTCCTCGGCAAGCTGCTTCTCGAGCTCAGGGTCGCCGGCGGCAAGCTGGTCGAGCTCGATCAAATCCCTTGCCCGCTTTTCCAGGCGGTCCCAGGTGCCGATCAGCTGACGGAGTTCGGCAGCCTCACGAGCCATCTGCCCCGCGCGGGCAGGGTCGTCCCATACCCCTGGCTGCACCAGCTGAGCATCGAGCTCATCGGCGCGCTTGGCTTTTGCTGGCAGGTCAAAGGTGCTCCTTCAGCTGCACGATCCGCTCCAGAAGCTCCTTAGGGTTTAGTTCAGCGTCCATGACACCTCTTGAATTTCTTACCAGACCCGCACCAGCACGGATCGTTGCGGCCGATCTTAACCTGGGCGCCTGCAGCTGCCGGCGCCTGGCCCGCGCCAACTGGCATCGCGCGTCGCTGAGCCGGTGCGCCATTGCGGCCGCCATCGGCACCGTCAGGCTGGCTCGGTCCACTCTCCATGACCTGGCGCACGAGTGGTGACGGCGGCGGCGTGGGCGCGTTGCGCTGGACCTGCACGCGGAAGATCCGCGCCACTATCGAGGCCTGGATGCGCTCGCGCAGCTCGGTGAACATCTCGAACGCTTCGTTCTTGTACTCGACGAGAGGATCGCGCTGGCCATATGCGCGCAGCCCGATGCCCTCGCGGAAATGCTCCATCTGCGTCAGGTACTCCATCCACTGCCAGTCGATGGTGCGCAGCATCACATCGCGTTCGACGAGCGGCATCAAATCAGCGCCGACTTCCTCGACCTTCTTGTCGTAAGTGTCAGCAGCCGCCGCGACCAGATACTCGACGAGGCCCTCAGGACCGCCGTGCAGCGCCTCGTCCGGGATCTGTGTATCCGGCGCCAGAGGCAAGTAGGCGTTCAGGTACTTGACCAATCCTTCGAGATCCCAGTTCTCCGGGTGGCGGCTCTGGCAGTGCTGCTCTACGCCCTTCTCGATGAGCTCCTTCGTGTAGCCGAGGATGTTGTCGCGCACGTCGGCGCCCTCGAGCACCTTGCGGCGCTCTTCGTACACGATCTGGCGCTGCTTGTTCATCACGTCGTCGTACTCGACCACGTGCTTGCGGGCGTCGAAGTGCATGCCTTCGACCTTCTTCTGAGCGCCGGCGATCGAGCGGGCCACCCAGGGGTGTTCGATGGGCTCGACCTCGAGGCTGTCCATCAGCCTTCCGATGCGATCGGCGGCAGGACCGAAGATCTTCATCAGGTCGTCTTCCAACGAGATGAAGAACCTGCTCGACCCAGGGTCGCCCTGCCGTCCCGCGCGGCCGCGCAGCTGGTTGTCGATGCGCCTGCTTTCGTGGCGCTCCGTGCCGATGATGTGCAGACCGCCCACGTGCGTCACGCCCTGGCCGAGGACGATGTCCGTACCTCGTCCGGCCATGTTGGTGGCGATGGTGACCGCGCCAGGTTGACCCGCCTCGGCGATGATGCCCGCCTCGCGCTCGTGCTGCTTCGCGTTGAGGACGTTGTGCTTGACGCCGCGCTTCTCGAGCATTCGCGCAAGCCGCTCGGACTTCTCGACCGACACGGTGCCCACCAGGACCGGCCGTTTCACCTTGTTCATCTCGACGATCTCGTCGATGACTGCCTCGAACTTCGATTGCTCTGTTTTGTAGATCACGTCCGGGCTGTCCGTGCGAACCATCGCCCGGTGCGTGGGGATGATCACGACGTCCAGCCCGTAGATCTTGTGAAACTCTTCGGCTTCGGTCAGCGCAGTTCCAGTCATACCGGCGAGCTTCTCGTACTGCCGGAAATAGTTCTGGACCGTGATCGTCGCGATCGTCTTCTGTTCCTGCTGAACCTTGACTCCCTCTTTTGCCTCGACCGCCTGGTGCAATCCGTCGGACCAGCGGCGACCGGGCATCGTGCGACCCGTGAATTCGTCCACGATGATGACTTCGCCGTCCTTGACCAGGTATTCCGCGTCGCGGTGGAACAGGGTCTTCGCCTTCAGCGCCTGGTTGATCTGGTGCGCCTCGACCACGTTCTCCAGGTCGTAGATGTTGCGGATGCCGGTCCAGCGCTCCATCTTCGCGATCCCGGCCTCAGTCAGCGACGCGGACTTGTGCTTGAGATCGACGTCGTAGTCGACGTCCTTCTCCAGGCGAGCCGCCCAGCGCGCGTACTCGTAGTACTTCTCGGTGGTTTCGTCTGACTGCCCCGAGATGATGTGGGGCGTCCGGGCTTCGTCGATCAGGATCGAGTCGACCTCGTCGACGATGGCGTAGTGCAGAGGGCGCTGGTTGCATTGCGCCAGGTCGTGCGCCATGTTGTCGCGCAGGTAGTCGAAAGCAAGCTCCGAGTTGGTGGCGTACGTGATGTCTGCCATGTACGCCTCACGCTTCGTCGCCGGCCGCAGGTGCTGAAGTCGCGAATCCGGATGCGTTTCGTCAAGGAACTCCGGGTCGTACAGAAACGTGCCGGACGTGCCCACGTTGACGCCGACGCTCATCCCCAGCAGGTGGTAGATCGGCGCCATCCAGCCCGCGTCACGCCGGGCGAGGTAGTCGTTGACGGTGACCAGGTGAACGCCCTTCCCGGCCAGGGAGTTGAGATACAGGGCCAGGCTCGCGACGAGGGTCTTGCCCTCGCCGGTCTTCATCTCGGCGATCTTTCCGTGGTGGAGGACGATGCCTCCGACCAGCTGGACGTCGAAGTGTCGAAGCCCGAGCGTGCGCCGGCTTGCCTCCCGGCACAGCGCAAACGCCTCGATCAGCAGCTCGTCGAGGTCGGCACCCTCCTCCGCGCGCTTGCGCAGGTCGTCAGACCGCGCCCGAAGGCCGGCTTCGTCGAGCTCCTTGAGCTCCGGCTCGAGCTTGTTGATCTCGGCAGCCACCGACAGGTGGCGCTTGACCTCGCGCTCGTTGGGGTCGATCAGCCTGGTTAGGGGCGAAAGCAGCACGAAACTAGGTTACCCGGCTGCGGCGAATCCGAATCGGGGCCCTAGGTAACTACCGGCTCGATCACCGCCACGGTGCCGTCCGCCCGCCGGGCGACGATCTCGATCGCCCCCGAGTCTTCGTCCAGAAACACGAAGAAGGGTTGGCCGTCGGACTCGAGCTCCTCCACCGCGTCCGCGATGGTCATCGGGCGCAGCTTGATCCGGATCCTCTCCGGCTCAGGCGAACGCGCCTCCTTGCCGGCATCCCCCGGTGGCACCCTGACGGGCGATACCGGCTTCTTGCGGTTGGTGACCTTCTCTTTGAACTTGACCACCTGGCGGTCGATCTTGTCCAGCGCGAGGTCGAGGGCGGACATCGCGTCGGCGCCTCTCTCGTGGGCGCTGAGGACAGGCGTCCGCCGGCCGTCGAGGTGGATGTTGATGCGGCACACGATGGTGGCCAGACCGTTGGGGTGCTTCCCCTCTTCGGAAAAGTCCACGTCGGCGTCAGCCACCTTGTCGAAATGGCGGGCAAGCCGCGACAGCTTGCGCTCAGCGCTATCGCGCACCTCCTGCGCCACTCCGGAGGTGCGGTCGTGGAGGACGACCTTCACAACCCGAGTATAGGTGTCACGGCGCCGGCCGAGCTACTTGGCTGAGGGTTTGTACCCGGGAGGTGGCGGGAACAGCGCGGTGATCTCTTTCGGCAGGGGAATTCCCTGGGAGAAGATGCGGTCCAGGATCTTCGGTCGCAGGCCTGTCGGCTTGAATTCCGCGATCACCTTTCCTTCCGCGGTGGCGCCCTTCTGATCCAGGGTGAATATCTCCTGCATCGTGATGATTTCCTGTTCCATGCCGACGATCTCGGTGATCGAGGTCACCTTGCGCGAACCGTCACGCATGCGGTTCAGCTGGCAGATGATGTTGATGGCGCCCGCCACCTGCTGGCGGATGGCTTTCACGGGCAAGTCCACGCCGGCCATCAAGACCAGGGTCTCGAGGCGGGCCAGCGCATCGCGGGGCGTGTTGGCGTGCAGCGTTGTCATCGAGCCGTCGTGGCCGGTGTTCATTGCCTGCAGCATGTCGAGAGCTTCACCGCCACGGCACTCACCGACGACGATGCGCTCGGGGCGCATACGCAGCGCGTTGATGACGAGTCTCTGGATGGTGACCTCGCCTTCGCCGTTGATGTCCTTCGGCCTGGTCTCCAGCCGGCACACATGCTCCTGGTGGAGCTGCAGCTCGGCCGCGTCCTCGATGGTCACGATCCGGTCCTCGACCGGGATGAAGCCCGAGAGCACGTTGAGGAAGGTGGTCTTACCGGTACCGGTACCGCCCGAGATGACGATGTTGGCCTTGGCCAGCACTGCAGCCTTGAGGAAGCCGAACCCGGCCTCGTTGCAGCTGCCGAAGCGAATGAGGTCTTCGACCTGGAACGGATCGCGCGCGAACTTCCGGATCGTCAGCAGCGGGCCGTTCAAAGCGAGCGGCCGGATGACTGCGTTGACGCGGGAGCCGTCGGCGAGGCGGGCGTCGCAGAGCGGTGAGCGCTCGTCGATGCGGCGGCCGACGGTTCGCACGATGAATTGGATGACGTTGAGCAGCTGATCTTCGTCGGTGAACTTGATGTTCGTGAGGACCACTTTGCCGGCCATTTCGACGTAGACGTGGTCGTTGCCGTTGACCATGATTTCAGTTACACGGTCGTCTCGGATGAGGGGCTCGATGGGCCCTAGCTGCTGGTAGTACTCATCGATGTTGATACCGGGGATCCGGACTGCCATTCACTAGCCTCCGCTCGCGGATTTGAACCGAGCGCCAACTATACGGTAACCCTCGCCACACTGACCCCCATTACAGGGCCAGATCCGCCCGATCTCAAAGCGGCTGCACAGGCCTCGAGAGTGGCCCCAGTGGTGGCGACATCGTCGATCAGCAGGATCGAACGGCCCTCGAGGGGGCCGCCATGCCATGCAAACGCTCCACGCACGTTCTCGAGTCGCCACCGCCGGTCATGCCCGACCTGCGGGGGCGTGGCGCGAGTACGCACCAGCTCCCCGGGAGCCTTGGTGAGTGTGAGGCGCTTGCACAACTCTCGCGCCAGGAGCTCGGACTGATTGAACCCGCGCTGCCGCAGCCGAGAGCTGTGGAGAGGCACCGCGATCGCCCACGAGGCAGCCAGGCCCTCCACCACAAGGCGCTCCGCCATCAGCAGCGCCAGCGGCTCCGCCAGGCGCCTCCAACCGTGGTACTTGAACCGCTGGAGCGCAACTTCGATCGGGCCTTCATACGCAGCTGCAGAGCGCAGCCTGGCCAGCGACCTCAGGCGCTTGCGGCAGCCGCAGCTGTTGCGCGCCGACTCCACCTCGGCGCCGCAGCGGCGGCACAGCGGTTCCTCGAGGCGCCGGATGCGCGCGCGGCAGCTGTCGCACAGCCACGAGCCCACCATATTGCAACCACCGCAACGCGGCGGAAGGATGATGTCGAGCAGCCGGCTGCGCATGCATCGAGGCTACCGGCGGCTGTCAAGCCCGCCTTAACAAGTCAGGCAATGACGATCTGGTCGCCGCGCTGCAGGTCGATGTCCGCGGTGGAGCCCGGAGGCAGCTCGAGGACGCTGCGAGCACCCCACACGAACCACACAACCCCGTACCACTGCGGCAGCCTGCGATAGACCTTCCTCACGCGTTCCTTGCTGTCGAGGAACACGGCGTCGATGGGAAAGTTCATGAACATCATGTGGATGCCGTTGCAGGGATTGAGCCACATGCCACGGCCCGGTTCGAGCGTGGGGCGGAACATCAGACCTGCGGTGAGAGCGACCATGGAGGTGGCCAGCTCCAGCTCCTCGGCAAGCACCTTCCCCGTTCGCTCATGCACCGCACGCCGTCTTTGCATAACGATCGACTAGCGTAATGGGCGGCGTATGGACTTCGAGAGCGACGGCGTTCGGCTGCATTACGAAGTGCATGGGCCTGAGCGTGGTGCGCCTGTTGTCGTGGTGCACGGGTTCGCCTCGGACTATCGATTGAACTGGGTCGGCACCCGCTGGCAGGAAGCCCTCACCACGGCTGGCTTCCGAGTGTTTGGACTCGACTGCCGCGGTCACGGCCACAGCGACAAACCCCACGACAGTTCTGCCTATGACATCCGCATCATGGCGCGCGACGTGACTCGCCTCATGGACACCGAGAAATTGGTTTCGGCGGGATACCTGGGCTACTCGATGGGTGCGCGCATCGGCGTGCAAGTAGTGATGGATTTCCCGGATCGCGTGCAGCGAGCCGTGCTCGGCGGAATCGGCATGTCGGGAGCGATCCCGAAAGCTGATGCGATCGCCCAGGCCTTTCTTCGGGGCGAGCCTTCCGATGATCCGATCGCGCAGACGTTTTACCGCTTCGCTTCAGCGCGTCCCACCAACGACCTGAAAGCTCTCGCGGCATGCATCACCGGCTTGCAGCCGCAATGGGACCCGGCCAAACTCTCGGCGATTCAGACACCGATCCTCGTCGTGGTGGGCGATCGGGACGAGCTAGCGCCCGATGCGCCTGAGCTCGTCGAGCTCATTCCATCCTCACGCCTGGTGACGATCCCAGGTCGCGATCACATGGGAGCAGTGCCGGCGAAGGAGTTCAAACAAGCGGCCATCGACTTCCTCTCGTCTGCATAGGCGTTGACCTCATGATTTCGCCAGTGTCGATGGCTTCAACGCCGTCCTCTACAACTCACCGCGGCCTACAGCAACTAGTGCTCGGGTTATTCATCGCGTCCGGCGCGGCCGGGCTCATCTATCAGGTCGTGTGGTCGCGAGAGCTGGTGCTGCTGTTCGGAAACACTAGCCAGGCAATCTCAACCATCATCACCGCGTTCCTCGCGGGGTTGGGTGGCGGCGCCCTATTTGGAGGTCGGCTCGCCTCGCACAGCCGCAACCCTTTGCGGCTGTATGGGTTCATCGAGCTCGGGGTGGCGGTACTAGCGGTTGGGCTTCCAACCATCCTCCCGCTCCTTGGCGGGGTTTACACCTCCGCGTACACGTCGGTCTCGGCGGAGCAATTGGGCATCATCCGCTTCGGCCTTGCGTTCGCAGCGGTGACGCCGGCGACGTTCCTTATGGGGATGACATTGCCGACTCTGACCACCTTTTTCGTGAGGTCACTGGAGAACGCGAGCCGGAAACTGGGCGAGCTCTATGCCGCCAACACGCTGGGCGCCGTGACAGGGACGTTCATCGCCGGCTACTTCTTGATCGAGCTGATCGGATTGAGCCGGACATCGTTGGTTGCCGTCGGACTCAACGTTATCGCGGGAGGCGTGGCGCTGGTGGCAAGCCTGCATATGGCGCCTCTGGCGGGTGCTGCGCCGCCGCCGTCCCCGCCCAATGAAGTGGTGCAGCAAATCGCAACGCGCAGGCTCGTGTACGTCACGACCTTCGTCGCGGGTTTCGCTGCAATTGCCTTCGAGGTCCTGTGGAACCGGATGCTCGCCGAGAGAACCGGCTCGAGCATCTATCTCTTCGCCGCCATCCTCGCGATCTACCTCTTTGGCATCGCTGTGGGAAGCGTCTGGTTCGCAAGACGGAGCCGGCCGGAGAGGGAGACGATCCACACTCTCGGCGTCTGCCTCGGGGCTACCGGCTTGGCGGCCGGCGCGACTGTCGTCCTCTGCAGCGGTCCGCTCAACAACGATTACGTCACCGTTCGGCCGCTCATCCTCCTTCCGGCCACGGTGGCAATGGGATATGCCTTCCCGCTGGCAGTTCGTCTCGTTACGACCTCGGCCGCTGGAGCCGCAAGCAGCGTAGGGCGGCTGTACGCGAGCAACACCGCCGGTTCAATCCTGGGTTCCTTCGCTGCGGCCTTCATCCTCGCATCTACGTTAGGTACCAACACTTCGATTCTCGTCCTCTCGGCGGTCGAATTGGGCTTCGGTGCCGCACTCGTCCTCCTCAGCCGGCCGCTGCGCCGAGACTCGCGCAGCTTAGCCGGAGCTTTCGCCGTCCTTGCGCTTGTCGGGATTGTGGCGCCCATCACCGGCCTACCGATCGCGCACACAGCCAACGAGAACCGCCTGTCGCGTCTTGGGACGTTGGTCGCGCACCGTGAAGACAACGTGGCCACCGTCGACGTTGAGGGAGGGCCACCGGCCAACCGCCAAATTTACGTCGGCGGTATAGGGATGACCAATCTGACAACGACCACCAAGCTGATGGCGTACCTGCCGAAAGCTCTGCGCCCCGAGTCTGGGAGCCTGTTGACCATCTGCTTCGGGATGGGCGGCACCTATCGCTCGTCGCTGATCCTGGGCATGCGCACCGACGCGGTCGAGCTGTCACCTTCGGTGCCGGCGCAGATGGGCGCCTTCTTCTCAGACGCAGATCGCTTCCTGCACGATCCACAAGGCCGGATCATCATCGCGGATGGGCGCAATTACGTTCGCCTGTCGACCACACGGTACGACGTGATAAACGTCGATCCTCCGCCGACGATCTGGACGGCTGGGGCGGTGGTTTTGTACACGGCCGAGTTCTTCCGCGAAGCGCGCCAGAGACTGAACCCAGGAGGAATCTTTCTGCTGTGGATGCCCTACCTGGTGACTGTCGATGAATTCAAGACTCACCTGCGCACCTTTCGCTCAGCCTTCCCACATGTCGATGTCGTCCTCAGTCCAAACAAGAACGGAGTGTTTCTGTTTGGCTCCGATACGCCGCTCGTCTTCAATCGAGCGACGCTTGAGACCGTGCTAGGCTCGGCCACCGCTCAGTCAGATCTTGCGATCGCGCCAGACGACCTGAAACTTGATGGAGCAGGGTGGGCGCGCGAAATCCTGGCGCATGACTGGTTGAACGACAGCGAGGTCGACGCGTTCGTAGGACCCGGGCCTGTAATCACTGACGACAATCCCATCTCCGAGTATTTCCTGCTGCGTCAACTCTTAGCGAAGGACCATGCGTGGATCGACGATCACCGACTCCGAAACCTGAGGGCCTCGGTGCGGTCCTAGCCAGCCCGGTGGTGGTAGCGGATCCGGTGCTTGGTCCGGGTCATGGCGACCCCCGTCGGCACTATCGAGATCGTCCCGTCCGGCTCCAGCACCGCCAGCTGGACCTCCTTCAGGTCGGTGATGCCGTGCTCGCGCATCGACATCTCCACCTCCTCCTGGTCGACCCCCTCCTTCTTCATCACATCGCTCAGGTACTGGCCGTCTCTGACGATCACCGCCGGCGCGGGTGTGAACATACGGTGGAACCGAGGCATCCGGTCGAGCTTGCCGACCAGGAAGTTGGTACCGACCAGCGCCGCCGTCAGCACCAGGCCGCCCGTCAGTGAGGTGTCGGGACCGGTCATGGCGGGCTGCAGCGCGTTGGCGACGAGCAGGACGAAGACGAGGTCGTACAGCGTGAACTGGCCGACCTCACGCTTGCCGAAAAGGCGCAGCGCCAGGAGCAGCCCCGCGTAGATGACGACCGCCCGGAGCACGAGCTCCAGCGGATGGACGCCCGGCTGTAGAAAAGAGGGCGTCCCTTACCTCGGCTTCATGATGATCAGCACCGCGGGTCCGAGAAGCACGATCCACAGCGTCGGGAAGATGCAGCCCACCATGGGCAGCATCATCTTCAGGGTTGCTTGGGCGGCCTTCTCCTGTGCCCGCTGGCGGCGCTTGCGGCGCATCTCGTCGGCCTGGATGCGGAGGATCTTGCCGATGCCGGTGCCGAACTGCTCGGACTGGATGATCGCCTGAATGAAGTTGTGCAGGTCGTCGACACCGCTGCTCCGTCCCATCTCGTCCATCGCTTCCAGGCGGGGCCGGCCCAGGCTGACCTCGCGCAAGACCTTGGCGAACTCGTCGGAGAGGGCGTTCTTGTACTTGTCGGTAACCCGCGCCAGGGCGGCGTCGAAGCCAAGCCCCGCGTCAACCGCGATGACGAGCAGGTCCATGGCGTCCGGGAGGCCTTTCTGAATTTCCATCCTCCGCGCGTCGACCTTCTGCTTCAGCCACAGCACAGGGACGTAGTAGCCGAGGACAGCGCCGCCGGCCAGAGAGATGACGAGGTAGATGGGATTGGCCAGCAGCAAACCAATCGCCAGACCGGCCGCGGCCAGGACGGCCGCTGCGACCAGACGCACCGCAGCGAAGTCTTCCGGCGTCAGGTTCCCAGGACGTCCTGCCAGCTCGAGCCGGTTCAGCAGGTCCTGGCGGGCCTTCTGCGGCGTCGAGCGGGAGAGCATTGATCCAAGCTTCTCGATCGCGGGACGCATCACGCGCTCGCTGAAAGGCCGCTTCAGCTCGACCTCTTCCAGCGTCAGCGGCTTTTCGCCTCCATACACGGAAAGGCGCTGCTGGACCATTTGCGCGGTGTTGGTGCTCGGCGTGCGCGCCAGGCCGATGAAGATGATCAGCACTCCGAGTCCGCAGAACAGTGAGAGCAACAGGACTGTGCTCATCTCAAACCTCGATCGCGACCACGCGCCGGATGATCATGTTGCCGATAAAGATCATGAAGGCCCCGAACACGATCAGAGCCCAGCCGATGATGCTTTCGAACATCGGCCGGAAGTAGCTCGGGGTGACGAAGTACATGAAGGCGGCGAGGATGATGGGCAGGAACGTAATCAGGGTTCCCGAGGCTCGGGCCTGTGCGGTCAGGGTCGAAATCTCGCCCTTGATCCGGACCCTTTCCCGGATCGTATAGGCAATGTTGTCGAGGATCTCGGCCAGGTTGCCACCCACTGTGCGGTGGATCGCATAGGCCGTGGTCACGAGGTCGAAGTCGGCGCTTGAGATGCGCTTTGTGATGTTCGACAGCGATTCGTCAGGCGAGCCACCGAGGTTCATTTCGCGCACGGCGCGCCCGAACTCGTCCGAGATCGGCGGAACGCCGTTCTTCGCCACCGTGTCGATGGCCTGGGCGAACGAGTAGCCCGCTTTGATGGCGTTGGAAAGCAGCGTCAGGGTGTCGCCCAGCTGGTTGTTGAACGCCTTGAGCCGCTTGTTGATCCGGTACTTCACATAGAAGCCCGGGAGGAGGTATCCGATGACTCCAGCCACTATTGTCTGGATCAATCCGCCGATCGGCAGACCAAAGCGCAGGATGGCGATGACCACGAAAAGCGCAGTGCTCCCGATCTGGATCATGAAGAACTCCGACGTGCGGAGCTTCAAGTCCGCCCGCTGCAGCTGCTCCGTCACCGACGGCTTGCCCTTCTTGGCGTTACCGCGTCCGACGCGGTCGGCGGCCGGCTGAAACAGCCGGTTGAGCGAATCGCGCAAGCCACTCGCTGGTGGCAGCGTCTGGGCGCCGGCAGTCGTGACGCCGTAGGCGGCAAGTCTCGCCTGGAAATCCTCCGAGCCACCTGCGGCGCGCCGCATCTGGCTGAGGCCAAGGAACAACAGGAACACGCCTGCGAAGGCTATGAGCCCGAATACAACTGGGATCGAGAGGGTCGGCATGGGAACCTCCTAAGGGTCAGTACAGCTTATCGGCGGGCGGTTTTGGCGTGGGTTTGAAAAGGCTTTCAGGCACTTCTTCGCCTTCCGCCCTGAGATGTTCCATTCGCATCGGCAGCAGCCCGGTCGCGGTGTGATAGCCGACGGCCTTGCCCTCAGCGCTGACGCCGAGCTGCTTGAACACGAAGAGCTCCTGGTACTGGACGTCGCCATCCTTGATGCCGGTGATCTCGGCCACGCTCACGATGCGGCGGACACCACCGCGCAGTCGGGACTGCTGAACGATCATGTGGATGGCGGCCCCGATAGTCTCGCGGATGGCCCGCGACGGTAGATCCTGTCCTGCCTGAAGCACAAGCGTCTCGAGACGGACAAGGCTCTCATGCGGGTTGTTGGCGTGAATCGTCGACATCGAACCATCGTGGCCGGTGTTCATGGCCTGCAGCATGTCGAGCGCCTCGCCGCCACGACACTCACCGACGATGATCCGGTCGGGTCGCATACGCAGACAGCTCTTGACGAGCTCGCGGATGGTCACTGCGCCTTTGCCTTCCACGTTCGGCGGACGCGACTCGAGCTGGATCCAGTGTGGCTGTTGAAGCTGCAGCTCCGCGGCGTCCTCGCACGTGATCAGCCGCTCGGTCTCGGGGATGAAAGACGAAAGGATGTTGAGCAGCGTGGTCTTACCGGAGCCGGTGCCTCCGGAGACCAGGATGTTGAACCTGGCCCGGACGCATGAGCGCAGGAACGACATGAGCTCTGGGCTCGACGACCTGAACCGGTTGACAACGTCGGCAGGCCCCCATTTCTCTTTGGCGAACTTTCGGATCGTGAGGCACGGGCCCTTGAGGGCAATCGGAGGGATGACGACGTTGACACGTGAGCCGTCCTTCAAGCGTGCGTCACAGATCGGCGTCGACTCGTCGACGCGCCGGCCCACGAGGCTGACGATGCGGTCGATCACCTGGCGCATCTGGCGCTCGCTCTCGAAAGTCACCGCGGAGAGCGTCGGCTCGCCTGCCTTCTCAACGTAGATCTGCTTCGGGTGGTTCGCCATGATTTCAGTGATCGACGGGTCGGCGAGAAGCGCCTCCAGTGGACCAAGGCCGAGCACGTCGTCGAGGACCGAGTCGACAAGGCGCTCCTTGTCGTTCTTGGTCATCGTCATCGCCGTGGCGCGGAAGTACTCCTCTGCGAGCTCGAGGATCTTTTCGCGGACGCCCGCTTTGTTGCTCGAGTCGATCTGGTCCGCGAACTTCTCGATCAGGCGGGCATGGATCTGGACTTTGGCCGCTGTGAAGGCAGGCGTGAGATCCCCGCCCGTGCTGGCGGAGCTGGCCGCACGCTGAGACAGGCTCGGCGCGGGTGCTGGCGTCGGAGGCGCTGTTTGCGCGATCGGTATCGCGGTCGCGGCGCCGTATGTGGTGGCAGCGCCGGGGACGGTACCCACCGCGGGACCGTTGGCCGTGCCAACCGTCCCGGGGGGAACCGTCTGGTTCTGCTTAACCCTGTCGAGGAGACCCATTGCTATTGCCGGACGTCACAACGTCGTGAAGTGGTACCGCTGTTCCACCGCTTTCTGGCTGACGCCCTGAGCCGCGAGAACGGTCGGGCACGTCGGGTCTGGGGCGCTCGGCGGCTGCGCCAGGTAGTCCTTGTAAGACTCGAGCGTGTACTTCAGCGTCGTGTTGTTGATGAACCACGTGAAGTACTCGGCGTCACATTGCGTGAGCAGGATGGTCAGGCTGGAGACGACGCCGCCGGTCGCACCTGCGGGTCCACCGGTGCCTGCCGCGCCGCCGCTTGCCGGCTGCACGTTTGCCTGGTACGGTCCGAGTCCGATGACGCGGACGTTTGTGAACACCGTCTTGCTGATGATCTTGGTAGGCCCTGTCGACGGGGCGGCAGCACCTACCGAATAGACAGTGATGGCGCCCGAGGAGATGACCGTGATGTAGTCGCCCAGCGTGATGCGGCCGGCCACACCCTGCTGCTCACCGGTTGGGATGGTCATGGCCACATAACCGCTTGGCAGCGGCAGGTAAGCGGGCGCGACGCCGGCCGGGATCGCGCCGGCGTCCCTGGCGAGCATGTCCGACGTGATGATGGACCCCTTGCTGATCTGGATCTGCGCGATCAGGGTGAGCACGTCGCTCTTGTTCACATATGTGTTGTTGATGCTCGTGAAGGGACCCGACACCTTCTGCGTGTCAAGGTCGGCGTCGGTAATGGTGTGGCGAGCAGGGATGGCCTGCTTCGCGTAGACCACCGTTGTGAGCGTTCCGCCGCCGCCACTGCCTCCGCCGATTCCCCCGAGGAAGTAGGCCCCGGCCCCGGCCACGACGGCGAGAATCAAGCCGACGATGATGAAAAGGCGTCCACCGCCTGGACGCGGTCGTGATGGTGCTGGTGCGACGGCCAAGAGTAAGTCACCTCCGAAGTTTTGAGTTCGTTAGAGCCGACATTGTAGCGAGGGGGACCGGAATTGGCCCTACCTTCCCGGTTGTTTCCGGTGAAAGAAGAGAGCCCCTTGTCGGGGCTCTCTCTTTTGAAGGTGCTACTACGTTGGTTCTCGTTAAGCGCTAAGAGCGGCTACAACGTTCGAGAACACGTTCTTGATCTGGTTGCCCATCGTAAGAAGGATGACGATGACCACGATTGACACGAGGACGAGGATCAGGGCGTACTCGACCATACCCTGGCCTTCCTGACGAGTCGTAAGGCTCCGAAGCTTCATGTAAAGGTTCAACATCTGCGATTCACCTCCTTTTGCCGAATCTACTGGCTCTGTTCTGAATGACGGCGCCGGGCCCCGATTCTTGCGGGGTATGTTCGCCGTTGGCGGCGGTGATCCTACTCGGGCGGTCCCGGGCAGGTCAATGAGTTAAACGAAGGCGGGCGCCAGGCTGGTCGCACGGGGAAAACACTCCACCCGCAGCGCTGGCCAATAAGATGTCGCCGGAGAATGGCTGCCCCGAGCGTCGCTGAAGGTGTGCAAATACGCTCGTGGGGATACTGGCGGGAGCTCCTCTTCAGCCGCCTCCTCCCCGCCCTCTTCTTCAGCGTGTTTCTCGCCCGCCAGCTCCTCTTCACGTGGGACGGGATCCGTTCCATCCACAAGACGTCAGACGTCCTGTTCGTCCTGCAGCAGCTCCTGGCGCTCACCTTCTACACGATGCTGGTCGTCCTCTACACGACTCGCTTGCCCAAGAGCGGCACGGATCATCGGTGGGCAGTCGTCTTGATCGCCTTCACCGGCACCTTCGCGGCGCTCTCGGCGCCATTTCTGCCCGGGGGCGGGCGCCGCGAAGGACTTGTGCTGGTCGCCGACATCGTGGCCACCGCCGGCCTGGCCTACACCGTCTGGGGCCTGGCCTACCTCCGCCGCTCTTTCTCGATAGTGCCCGAGGCGCGCCGCCTCGTCATGGGCGGCCCGTACTCGCTCAGCCGCCATCCGGTTTACCTGGGCGAGATCGTCACTATCATCGGCATCAACCTCGCCACCGCCGGATGGCCGGGGGCGCTCGCGATCGCGGGCGTCGTCGTGTGCCAGCTCCTTCGCATGCGCTGGGAGGAGGAGGTGCTTGGGCGCGCCTTCCCCAACGACTACCCGGGTTACGTATTGCGCGTGCCGCGCTACTTCCCCAACCCTTTCAAGGCGCGCGGCGGAGCCGTCTAACACATTCGAAGTGGATTGCGGCTGACGCAGCGGCTCAGCGCCCGGACGCTGCTCTTGGGTGGCGTCATGATCGTGACCCTCTCGCTGTTCATCGCCAGCGAGCAGGATCCCGACTTCTGGTGGCACATCCGGATCGGCCGGTGGATGGTCGACAACGGCCGGCTGCCGTCAACCGACGTCTTCACCTTCACCGTGCCGGCCCACGTCTGGACCGACCACGAGTACCTGACGGAGATTCTTATGTGGCTCGTCTACCGGGCTGCCGGCCCGGTAGGGCTCAGCCTTGCATTCGGGCTGCTCACCTGGGCCGCTTTCTGGATCCTCTACAGGCAAGTCCGCCGGCAGCCATGGGTGATCGTCGCGGTCGGGCTCGCCATCGCGGCCGTCGCTGGCGCGCCGATCTGGGGCCCGCGCGCGCAGATGATCACGTTCTTCCTTACTTGTCTCGAGCTGTACTGGCTGCACGGATATCTGAGCGGCCGCAGCCGGACGCTCAGGTATTTCCCGCTGGTCATGGTGCTGTGGGCCAACTTGCACGGTGGTTGGGTGATCGGCTTTGTCTGGCTCGGGGTCGCCCTGGCGGCCGAGCTCATCAGCTGGGGCTGGAATCCAGGCAACCCCGCCCACCGCGCGCACGTCCGCTTCCTCGCCATCATCACTGCCTTCTCTGTGGTGGCCGTGGCGGCCACACCGCACGGGTTGAGCCTCTACCCCTATCCGTTCCAGACCCAGGGGAGCGTCGCCCAGCAGAAGCTGATAGTCGAGTGGTTCTCGCCCGACTTCCATCAGGTCTACTTGCGGCCGTTCGAAGCGATGGTCTTTCTGGTCATCATCGGGTTTGCTCTGCGGCGGCCGCCTCTGCACGAGTTCCTGCTCACGCTCGTCGGGCTCGGACTCGCCCTGCAGTCCGTCCGCAACGTGGTGCTCTTCGTGGCGGTGGCCACGCCCGTGATGATCAACTGCTATTCCGCTTACTGGAAGGAGCTTTCGGCAGCACGCGGCTGGAAATTCGAGCTGCCGCCGCGAAGGATCTTCGCAGTGACCACGGCCGCCGTCCTCGCCGTCATCTCCGTCGCGACCGCGTTCCGCATTTACGACAGCGTCAATCCCGCCAAGCAGCAGAGCCTGGTGGCGGCCGACTATCCCGTGGCCGCCGCCGACTGGCTCGAAGCCCACCCGGAGTTTGGGACCAGGATGTACAACCAGTACGGCTGGGGCGGCTACCTCGCCTATCGCTTCTACCCGCGGCAGAATCGCCGGGTCTTCATCTTCGGCGAGGCTGCGCTCATGGGCGACTCGCTGCTGAACGAGTACGAGGACGTGCAGACGCTGCGGACGACGTGGAAGCAGCGGCTCGACCAGTACCAGGTCGATTACGTCGTGTACAACCGGGGCGAAGCACTCGCCAACGTGCTGGCGACGCAGACCGACTGGAAGCTTGTCTACGAAGATCCGGTGGCGGTCATTTATGTCAGGGGCCCTGCCTCTCCTTAGTACACCTTCCAGATCTTGAAGGTTGGCGTGTCGTAGGCCGGCTGGCCTAGCGCCGGAGGCGGCGGAGTTTGCAGGTCCGCGGTCCAGACGACATACCGGATGTGGTTGTCCTTGATGAACTGCGCGAGATCGCCCTTGCCAGTCAGCAGGTCGCCTGCCGTCTGGGTCTTGGCAAGGTAGTCGAACGTCTCGTCGTAGTGGCCGACGTAAACCGTATCGCCGCTGTACGCAGGCACATAAAGGCCGACGCCGGGCATCGCCAGCACCCGCCCCACCGGCTCACCGCCGAGCCAGTTCAGCCCGCCATAGAACGCGCTGGTCACCGTGTATTGAGGCTGGCCGGCGACGGCCAGCGGGGCGAGGACCAGAAAAGCGCTGCCGATAGTCGAGAAGCACACATACGAGAAGGGCACCAGGGCCCGGGCTCGGACGCTGCGCAGGCGGGGAAGGATCTCCTCGTACATCCCCCGCGCGCCAAGAATCACCAACGGAAGGTAGATGGCGTCCAGAAATCGCCGCCGCAGCTCTCCGGCGGGATTCGGTAGATAGAGGACGACGGCGAGCAGGACGAGCCATGCGATCAGGAATATGTCTTCTCGGGTGCGCCGGCGCAGAGCACCCGGCAGGCCGGCCAGCGCCAGCAGCAGCTGCGGCGCGAGGGCAAAGACCAGGCTGACCGTCTCCGGCGGGAGTGCGTTCTTGGAATGGAACGTCCAGCGCTGGACCTCGGGATTGCCGACAAACGCGAGATACGAATAGAGGATGTAGGGCGCGGGGACGGCAAAGGCGATAGCCGCGGCGTACCAGCCACGCGGGGCCGCGGGGCGGAGGATCAAAGCGGCGGCGGTGGCCCCGCCCATCAGGATCGGCATCTGCGGGTGGATCGAGGCCTGGCCGAGCCAGGCGAGTCCGGCGAGCACCCCGAGGACCAGGCTTCCCCGCTGGATCGCCATGAAGGTCAGTGCGATGCCGGCTGCAGCGAACACGCCCGACCAGGCGAAATGAGGGAGCGCGAGCACCGAATAGAAGGCGGTCAGCTCCGGCATGCGCCAGTCGAGCGTGTCGGTCACGTTGCCGAAGACCACAGGGTGACCCAATGCCTGGATCACGTAGCCCAACCCGAGGCCGACCGCACAGAAGAAGAATGCGAACCGCCGCGCCGACCTGTCTTCGATGAAGTGGCAGACCATGAGCCACACCGCCGCCATCAGGGCAATCGCCCCGGCCACCCTGGCGAGGTGGAAAGCCGCCAGCAACGGCAGGTGCAGGATCGCCGCGATGTGGCCGATCACGATCCAGAAAAGGAAGAGGTAGGCGATCGGGCTCGACTCGGTGGTGTAGCGGTTCTGCCATCCCCACGCTCCCTCCCACCCCTGGCGCATCTTGGCGAGGTACGTGTTGGCGTCGTCCCCGAGGTAGAAGAAGCCCATGAAGACGTGGCCGGGCGGCTGGACGGCGTACGCGTAGAGGTACGGGATGGCGGTGACGGCGGCGAGCGCAACGCCGGTAAATACAGGAAGGCGCCAGCCGTCCTTCACCTCGACAGGCTCAGGCGCAGCACGTTCCACAGGGCCCGGCGAACCTCACCACGGGACACCTTCGAGGCGCCCGCCACGCGATCCTCGAAGCGGATGGGCACCTCGATGACCGGGTAGCCCAGCCGTTTCGTCCGGTGCACCATCTCGATCTGGAACGAGTACCCCTGCGAGACGACCTCGTCAAGGCGGATCTGCTCCAGCAGCTCGCGTGTGTAGCAGCGAAATCCCGACGTGCAATCACGGGTGGACAGCCCGAGCAAGAGCCGGCAGTACACGTTCGCGGCCCAGGACAGCAGCCACCGGTGAGCCGGCCAGCCGTCGATCTGGCCGCCGCGCACGTACCTTGAACCGATCGCCAGCCCGCCGCTTCCTCGCGCGGCATCGATGATGTTTTCGAGGTCTTTCGCAAGATGCGAGCCGTCCGCGTCCATCTCAACGAAGAGCTTCGAGCCCTCGGCCAGGCCGATCCTGAACGCGTCTATGTACGCGCTGCCGAGCCCAAGCTTGCGCGACCGATGCAGCACCCTCACACCGGCGTCTGCCTCGGCAAGCCGATCCGCGATCTCCGCGGTCCCGTCAGGTGAGGCGTCGTCGACGACCAGCACGTCGTGGCCGAAGTAGCGCACGCCTTCAACCACCTTCTCCAGGTTCTGGCTCTCGTTGTAGGTCGGGAGCACGACCAGGACCTCGGTCGGCGTCTGTGTACGTTTCACCCGCGGAGCCGGATCCGGATGACGTGGATGAACATGTCGAAAGAGCTCTTGATGGGCATCACCTTGGTCGGCGCGGAGTTGCGCCAGACCACCGGCACCTCGACGATTTTCACTCCACGCCTCTTGGCGTGATACAGGACCTCCGGGTCATAGCCGAATCCGTCGGTGGTGAGTCCGGCGAAGACTTCGTGCGCGACGTCGGCACGAAAGAGCTTGAAGCCGCACTGTGTGTCCCAGATCCCCGGAAGCAGCACGACCTGGACGAGAAGGTTGAACACCTTGCCCATCAGCACTCTATAGACCGGTTGCGAAATTTCGACGCGCGAGCCGCGCAGCGCACGCGACCCTATCGCCACGCCGGCGCCCCCATGCAGCGCGGCGCGCAGCTTGTCGAGCTCCTCGATCGGCGTGGAGAGGTCGGCGTCGGTGACAAGGATCTCCGCGCCTGTCGCCACCGCCACGCCCTCGGCCAAAGCGCGACCCTTACCGCGATTGTGCGGAAGCGCCTCTACTCGGACCGATGGATTGCGCGCCGCGGCATCATCCTGGATCTGGCGCGTGCCATCTGTGCTGCCGTCGTCGACGAGGATGAGCTCGTACGAGATCGGCCGGCCGGCCAGGTAGCTCTCTATCTGCTCGATGGTGCGGGGCAGACGCTGTTCCTCGTTGTAGCAAGGGACAACGATGCTCAGCTGGGGCGGTGCTGTCACGATGCGCCATCCTACTTGCCCGCGCTGAGAACCTTGAGCGCGTAAACAGGAAGCACTGCCATGCGCCGGACCCTCCATGGCTGCTGGGCGAGCCTGTACATCCACTCGAGGCCCGCTCCTCTCATCCACGCGGGCGCTCGCGTCACCCGACCTGTGAGGTAGTCGAAAGCCCCGCCCACGCCCATCGCGACAGCGACTCCGGAAAGCTCATTCGTCCTCTCGATCCACATCTCTTGCTTCGGCGCCCCATAGGCGACGAGAAGGACCTGGGTGCGATGCGCGCGAATCAATTTCAGGGCCTCTTCGTCGCCCGACGGATCGGGCGACCCGGGGTGCTCCGCCACCTCTAGCCCCGGGTGTTCAGCCCGCAGGCGCGACGCAAGCTCGGCAGCGACACCGGGCGACGCCCCAAGCAGGAAGAGCCGGAACCCTCGGCGCGCGCACATCGCCGCCAGGAGCGGGACGATGTCGACGCCAGTGACCGGCGCAACCAACTCGCAGCCCAGCCGCCGCGCGGCCCAGACCACGCCCGTGCCGTCCGGCAGGCACAGGTCGGCCGATTCCAGGACCCGCGCAAATTCACTGTCCCTGCCGGCCTGCATCACGAACTCGGGGTTCACCGTCGCGACCAGGTGATGGCCGCCGTCATCGACCATCTGCTCGACGCGACCGAGGGCACCCTGCATGTCGATGCAGTCGACCCTCACCCCCAGGACGCGGACCTGGGCGCCTATCTTGGACGCAGCGCCGCTGGCCTCTTCATTGGCGGCAGCTCGACGCCAACCGTTTCAAAGTTCAGCGCGGTGACGATTGCGTGGGGCATCGGAGTGCCGAGGCTAGCCGCGAACTCCGGAAGCTGCTCGCCGCCGCCAACGCGGACTCGCGTCCACGTGTAGCGGTCGCCAAGGCTGTGATCGACCGAGAACATCTCCGTGACCGCCGTGTCATATCCGGCCTGTTTGAGAGCGGCTATCGCTTGGGCGTTGAACTTCCCGGATGGATACGCGAAGTCGACCACTGGATGGCCGAGGAGATTCTCCAGCCAGCGCTTCGACTCGCCGACCTGACGCAGCGCTGTACCGAAAGATGCGTTTCCGGCGATGTTGGCGTGCTCGATAGTGTGCGAGCCGATCTGGATGCCGTGACGGTCCATCTCCACTACCTGCTCCGCGGTCACGTAACGCGGCTGGCCGACGAAACCGCTGACTATGTACGCGACCGCCTTGAATTGATGGGCCTTGAGAATCGGGTATGCGGTCGTGTAGAGGTCGTTGTAGCCATCATCGAGGGTGATCACGACAGGCTTGGCGGGCAGCGGCCTCCGACTCGCGAAGTAAGCGCGGACGTCGTTGAAGTCCACGGGATGGAAGTGATTGGCCGCAAGCCAGTCCATCTGGGCGGTGAAGTCCGCCGGCGAGACCGACAGCCGGTAGCCCATCAAGTCAGAGTTCATCGGCGGCGGCTGGCGCACATAGTGGTAGGCGAGGATCGGCATCGTGATGTTCGGCCGCCCGACGGGCACGACCTCCAGGATCGAGAGGAAGGACTCGCTTACGGGGCTGGGCGCCAGGTCCTCGAAGTCGCCGATCAACTGCTCAGCAGGGGCCGAAGCATTGGCCGCCATCGTGTCGCCAACCTGCAGCATGTACGCGGTGGCCAGCGCGGTCAGGAGCACGGCTCCGCCCCGTACCCAGGTCCCCATCACCGATAGCTTAAGGTCGTGCCTGTGCTGATAGGACCTGCGCATCGGGTGAGGGAAGACCGCTGAAGACAATCGCCGTCGACGTCAATCCCGCGACGCGCGCGGTGATGACAGGAACTGAGGTGTACACGCGTGAGGTCTGCTCGCGCCTCCCGGCCGCCGCGCCCGAGCTCGGCTGGCGTTTCCTCGCCTCCCGCCCCCGTGCGGGAGTCGGAGTCGACGTGATGGTGATCCCATTCCGCCGGCTCTGGTCGCAGGTCCGGCTGCCTATCGCCCTGGCGCGCGAACGGCCGGACCTTCTCTTCGTTCCTGCCCACGTGATCCCGTTTGCGTGGCCGGGTAAAGCGCTCACCGTGGTCCACGACCTGGCTTTCAAGCGCCACCCCGGTGCGTACTCGGCGACCGAGCGTGCTTACCTCGAGGTGACGGTGCGTTGGGCGACGCTGCGCTGCCGGCTGCTCATCGCCGTCTCGGAGTCCACCAAAGCAGACCTGGTCACCTTTTATGGAGTGCGGCCGGAGCGAATTCGGGTGGTGCCGCTCGGGGCGTCCGAGCCGTCCTCCACGCCGGCCCCCGCCTCACGCCTCGCCGAGCTGGGGGTGGACGGCAACTTCGTCCTCCAGGTTGGGCGTATCGAAGCGCGCAAGAACCAGACCGCGGCCCTGGCGGCTGTCGAACGGCTCAACGGCGTCACGCTCGTGGTCGCCGGTCCGGAACGCGATGCGGCCCTGGCGGCGAAGCTCCGCGAGTCCCCCAATTGCCGCGTCCTGGGTCGTGTCGACCAACCGACGCTCGAGCTCCTCTACAAGCGGGCGCGCGCTGTGGTGGTGCCGAGCCTTTACGAGGGGTTCGGACTGCCGGTGCTGGAGGCGATGGCACGCGGCAAGGTGGTCGTCGCGGCCAAGTCCTCTTCCCTACCCGAGGTCGGCGGCGAGGCTGCGCTCTATTTCCATGATGCCTCGGATCCCGAGCAGCTCGCCAAGGTGCTCGAGGTCGCGCTCGGCGACGACAAGCTGCGCACGAGCCTGGCGCACGCCGCCCGCGCGCGCGCCAAGAAGTTCACGTGGGAGCGCACCGCCGCCGGCGTGGCGGAGGTGATCCGGGAGCTCGTTTAAGTCTTAGAGCGGCGGGTCGTGATCGCTCTATCGATCGCTTTCCACGTGAGGGTGGCCGCCCGCGCCCAGCTGAACTGAGCCGCACGCAGAATGCCGCGCCTTCTCAAGTCCGCGGCAAGGTCTGTCTCGCCGATCACTCTCTCCAGCGCCTTCCGCCATGCATCCGGTTGATCCGCCGCCACGACAAGCCCGGCCCCATCGACGACTTCCGGCAGGCTCGCTCGGTCGGAGACCACCACCGGAGTGCCGCATGCCATCGCCTCCAGGGGCGGCAGGCCGAAGCCTTCGTACCACGCCGGATGGGCGAGAACGCGAGCCGAGTTGTAGATGGCAGGCAAGTCCGCGGGACCTAGCGAATCGAAGTGATGCAGTCCCGGTCCCATGCGTGCCATCCGCTCGCGGATTGATTCGTAATTCCACCCCCAGGCTCCCACCACGACAAGGTCGGGGCGGTCGCGCATCATCGCCCAGGCCTCGAGCAGCGTCTCGAGATTCTTGCGCGGCTCGACAGTGCCGACGAAGAGAATGAATCGCTCGGGCAGCTTCAGTCGTGCACGCGCCACGGCCAGGTCTTCCGCCCTCATGGGCGCGAAGCTCGCCGCGACGCCATGAGGTATCACCTCGATCTTCGAACGCGAGATGCCGAAGATGTCCACGACGTCCCTTGCTGTGTTCTCGGAGACGGTGATCACGACGTCGGCTCGCAACACTGAGCGCGGCACCACGAACCGGGTGCTGAGAGGCTGGCGCGCCGGAAACCATCCGGCGTTGCGGTAGATCGCGAGGTCGTGGACCGTGATCACCGACGGCGAGCCGACATCACCCAGCGGAAGCTGTCCCGCGGGTCCGAAATACGCATCTGGCTTCAGCTGCCTGATGCGCGCCGGCCACTGGAAGTGCCTTCCAATCAGCCGCGCTCGTGGCAGCGGCCGGTAGCGGCTGTTCGGTACGTGAATGAACGCACCAGGCGGACCGAACACTGTCATCCTGCAGTCGGGCCTGTCGACGGACATCGCGTGAAGGATCTGCGTGGTGTAGACGCCTACTCCGGCGCGCGGGCGCTCGAGCCCGGACCCGTCGACAACAATCTCTAACCCGGTCACATGTGTTGCCTCCCCACTTGTGGGGAGATCGGGGCTTCCCCACTTGTGGGGAAGGTGGCCGGCCGCCTGCGGCCGGCCGGATGGGGAGTTGGAATTTGCACTACCTCAAGTAGGACTGGTTTCGCTTCAGGACCTCGAAGTTTTCCAGCGCCAGGCCGGTTCCTCTCACAACTGAAGTCTGCGGGTCGTCGGCCACCACCGCGGGGATGCCTGTGTGCATCGCCAGGTAGCGGTCCAGCCCGCGCAGCTGTGCGCCTCCACCCGAGAGCACGATGCCGCGATCGAAGATGTCGGCCGCGAGCTCCGGGGGCGTCTCCTCGAGCACGTCGCGTACCGCACCGACGATCAAGCGCAACGGCTCCTGGATCGCCTCGGTCACCTCGTTCGACGTGATCACGATGTTCTTCGGCAGGCCGGACACGAGGTCGCGCCCGCGCACCTCGGTGGTCAGTGGATCCTTCATGAGCACCGCCGACCCGACGGCGATCTTCAACTCTTCGGCGGTGCGCTCTCCGATGAGCAGGTTGTGCTTGCGCTTCATGTAAGCGGTTATCGCGTCATCGATGCGGTTGCCGCCCACGCGGATCGAATGCGCCACGACCATCCCCGACAGCGAGATCACGGCGATCTCGGTCGTCCCGCCACCCACATCGCAGATCGCGTTGCCTCGAGGCTCAGAGATCGGCAGACCCGCGCCAATCGCCGCGGCGAGCGGCTCGTCGATCAACCATGCCTGCCGCGCGCCGGCCGAGATCGCCGCCTCAGTCACCGCTCGGCGCTCGACCGAGGTGACGCCCGAGGGAACGCAGATCATGATCTCCGGCTTGAAGATCCGCTGCCGGCCCTGGACCCTCCCGATGAAGTGGTGCAGCATCCCTTCGGTGACGACGAAGTCGGCGATGACGCCGTCGCGCATCGGGCGCACCACCTGGATGGTGTCCGGTGCCCGGCCCACCATCTCGAGCGCATCCTTCCCGACAGCAAGAATCCGTGTGCCGTCGCGATTCACCGCTACCAGCGACGGTTCGTTGATCACGATCCCCTCGCCCTTGACGTAGATCAGGACCGTCGAGGTCCCGAGGTCGATTCCTATCTTCTTGGAGAGCACTACTCGTACATGCGGCCCAAACCCACCGACGCGTCGTCGACGGGGACCACCTCGATCCGCGCGCCGGCCGAAGCCAGCTTGCCCGCCATGTCTTCGTATCCCCGCTCGACGTGCCAGGAGTTGCGAAGCAAGCTCTCCCCTTCGGCGCACATCGCTGCGATCACCAGCGCGGCGCCCGAGCGAATGTCCGGTATCGCCACGTCGGTGCCGCGCAGCCTGCAGGGGCCGTGCACCACCGCATGAAGGCGTCCCTCGACAGTGATCCCCGCGCCCATCTTCGCGAGCTGGTTCACGTGCTGAAAGCGATTCTCGTGCACGTACTCAGAGATGACGGTCTTGCCATCCGCCTGTGTCATCAGCGCCATGTACTGCGCTTGCAGGTCGGTGGGGAAACCGGGAAATGTCCACGTCGACATGTCGTTCGGCTTCAGTCGAGTCCCTGGCACGCGGCCGACTTGAAACCATCCGTCACCCACCTCGACCTGAGCCCCAGCCTGCTCGAGCTTCAGGAGCACCATGTTCAGGTCCTCCGGCCGGCTGCACTCCAGCCGGAGCTGGCCTCCGGTAGCGGCGACCGCGAGGGCGTACGTGCCGGCCTCGAGGTAATCGGCAACCACAGTGTGCTCGGCGCCCCCGAGCTCCGGTACTCCGTCGACCACTAGCCGTTCTGTGCCGATGCCCTCGATGCGCGCGCCCATCTTGACGAGGAGGCGGCAGAGGTCCTGGACGTGAGGTTCACGCGCTGCGTTGAAGATATCCGTCCGACCCTTGGCCAGCACCGCGGCCAGCAAGATGTTCTCAGTGCCAGTGACCGTGGGAAGGTCGAACACTATGCGTTCTCCGTGCAGCCCGTCCGTCTCGGCGATGATCTCCGTTTCCGTCTCCGTGACGCGGGCGCCCATCTGGCGCAGGGCCCGAAGATGCTGCTCGACGCGGCGCGCTCCGATGTCGTCGCCTCCAGGCCGCGGCAGACGCGCCCGCCCGAAGCGCCCGAGCAGGGCGCCGAGCAGAACTATGGTCGCGCGCATGCGCCGGCCCAGGTCGTCAACCACCTCGCTGGCCTCAGCGCCCGCCATGTGCAGCACGACGGTCCCCTTGCCCTCGGCACTGCCGCCGAGCCGGCTGAGGATCTCAGCCATGAGAAGGGTGTCGGTCACCTTAGGCACGTTGCTCAACGTGATCGGCTCTTTGGTCAAGATCGCCGCCGCCATCTCGGGAAGCGCTGCGTTCTTCGAGCCGCTGATGCAGATTCTTCCTGCCAGCTGCGCTCCGCCTGTTACTCGCAGCGCGTGCTGTCCCGACACTTAGCCCCGGCGCATCCGCGCCAGGCGCAGGCGCGCTTCCGCCATCGCCAGTGCATTCTGGAACTCAATCTCTTCAGCTGTCGTGAGAGTTCCGGCGAGCCTCTCCTGCGCTCGTCGGCGAGCCTCCTCGGCCTTCTCGATCGAGATCTCGTCGGCGTGCTCGGCCACGTCGGCAAGGACCGTGACGCGGTCGGGCAGCACCTCGAGGAAGCCTCCGCCCACGAAGAGAAGCTGCTCCGGTCCTCCGATAGTCTCCTGGATTCGCAGCGGCCCGGGCTTGAGGATGGTCATGAGCGGAGCGTGCTTGGCGAGGACGCCAAGCTCACCATCCGCGCCGTTGGCGATGATGAACTCGACCTCACCTTCGAACAGGCTTCGCTCGACGCTCACCACCCGCAATGGATACTTCATCTCAATTCCCTTCCCCACTTGTGGGGAAGGTGGCCCGCCGCTTGCGGCTGGCCGGATGGGGAGGTGGAATTGGTCTCACCTACGAGGCCTGTCTCTTCTTCATCTCTTCACCCTGCGCGCGCGCCTCGTCGATGGTACCGACCATGTAGAACGCCTGCTCCGGCAGGTCGTCGTGCTTTCCATCGAGGATCTCCTTGAATCCGCGCACGGTCTCCTTGATCGGCACCGACTTGCCCTCGCGTCCGGTGAAGCGCTGGGCGACGTTGAACGGCTGGGAGAGGAAGCGCTGGATCTTGCGCGCGCGGGACACCGCCTGCTTGTCGTCTTCCGACAGCTCCTCCATGCCGAGGATGGCGATGATGTCCTGCAGGTCCTTGTAGCGCTGCATAGTCTTCTTCACGCCCTGCGCCGTGTCGTAGTGCTCCTGCCCGACGATCGAAGGCTCAACAAACCGGCTCGACGAACCAAGCGGATCGATCGCGGGGTAGATCCCGATCTCGACCAGCGATCGCTCGAGACGCACCGTCGCCCCGAGGTGGGCGAACACGGTCTGGATGGCGGGGTCGGTGTAGTCGTCGGCCGGCACGTACACGGCCTGGACCGACGTGATCGAGCCCTTGCTCGTCGAGGTGATGCGCTCCTGCAGCTCCCCCATCTCGGTTGCGAGCGTGGGCTGGTAGCCGACGGCGGAAGGCATGCGTCCCAGCAAAGCTGAAACTTCAGACCCCGCGAGCAGGTAGCGAAAGATGTTGTCGATGAAGAGCAGGGTGTCCGCGCCTTCGGCGTCGCGGAAGTACTCCGCCATCGTCAAACCGGTGAGGCCTACCCGTGCGCGGGCGCCCGGCGGTTCGTTCATCTGGCCGAACACGAGCGCGGTCTGCGGCAGCACGCCCGCGTCCTGCATCTCGTGATACATGTCGTTGCCTTCGCGCGTGCGCTCACCTACGCCGGCGAACACCGAGCGTCCTTTGTGCTGATAGGCGATGTTACGGATCAGTTCCTGCACGATGACCGTCTTGCCCGTCCCGGCGCCTCCGAACAGTCCGATCTTCGAGCCCTTGGCGAACGTGCAGATGAGGTCCACGACCTTGATCCCTGTCTCGAGGATCTCGACCTTGGCCTGCTGCTCGGAGACAGGCGGCGCCGGGCGGTGGATGGGCCAGCGTGTGACTCCTTCCGGCGCCGGCTCGTCGTCGATCGGAGCGCCGATCACGTTGAACATGCGGCCCAGCGTCTCAACTCCGACGGGGACCGAGATCGGTCCGCCGGTGGCATGAACCGGGTCACCGCGGCGGAAGCCGTCGGTCGCGTCCATCGCGATGGTGCGCACCACGTTGTCGCCAATCGCGCCCTCGACCTCCAGCACGACGATGCGGCCGTCGCCAGTCTTTACCTCCAACGCCTCGAACAGCTCCGGCTGCTCTCCGGCAGGGAACTGCACGTCGACCACGGCGCCGATCACCTGGCTGACGTGGCCGTCCTTGGTCTGCTTGTCGCTGGTTACGTGTTTTGTCTTTGCCATCTATTTGTCCTCTCTTTTTCCTTGCCTCAGCTCGACGCCCGCATTGCTTCGGCGCCGCTGACTATCTCCATCAGTTCTGTCGTGATGCCGGCCTGGCGGACCTTGTTCGCGTACAGCGTGAGCGCGTTGATCAGGTCGCCGGCGGCGTTGGTCGCGTTTTGCATCGCGATCATCTTGGCCGAGTATTCGCTGGCCTTGTTCTCCAGCACTGCCTGGAACACCTGCGTCTCGACGTAGCGCGGCAGCAGGCCGTCGAGGACCGACTCCGGGTCGGGCTCGTAGATGTAGTCCGCGCTCGGACCGCCCTTTCCATCCGCTTTTTCGCGCTGGGGAATCTCGGCGGGGATCAGCACCTGGACTACCGGTTCCTGCTTCATCGTCGAAATCCATTTCGAGTAGCAGAGGATCACGGCGTCAGTGTTGCCCTTCGTGTACTCCTCCAGCGCGACGGTGATCGCCGGCAGGACCTCGACCACCGTCGGGCGGTCGGAGACGCCGCTGACCTCGGCGATCACCTGGCGCCGGTACCGGAGCAGGAAGTCGCGGCCCTTGCGGCCGATAGTGACGTACTGCTGCCCTTCGGCGTGGTGCTCAGTCATGTAGCGCGTGGCGGCGCGGATGTTGTTGACGTTGATCGCGCCGCACAGACCCTTGTCCGTAGTCACCAGGATCATCACCGCGCGCTTGCCCTCGCGGCGCACTAGGAACGGGTGCTTGTACTCGGTGGCGCGCTCGGCGGTAGTCTGCAAAACCTCGAGCATCTTCTCCGAGTACGGACGTGTCGCCTGCACCGCGGCCTGCGCGCGGCGCAGTCGTGTCGCGGCGACCACCTGCATCGCCTTGGTGATCTTCTGAGTATTCCGGATCGAGTCGATCCGCCGGACTATGTCCCTGAATGCCGGCACCTAGTTTCCCTTGGCTTTTCTGGGCTTGGGTTTCGGTTCGCCGTTGTCGGGCCCCGCTGCCGGTGCCGGTTTCGTGGGCGCATCGGCCATCGCGGCGCGGATCTGGTTGAGCTGCGAAGGCCGGTTTTCGTCTGCTGGCTCTGCTTCGGCTTTTGGCGATGCCTCCTGCGGGCGTTCGGCCGGAGATGCAGCCTTGGGCTTGGCGGGCGCGTGCGCCTTCGGTTGAGCCTTGGCCGCAGGCTTGGCCTCCGCCTTCGGCGTGGATGGCGGTTCGCCGCTTCCCGCCCCTGGGTCGGCCACGTCGGTCGCGCCCTCGACGCCGAACTGGTGGTTGAAAGTCGAGATCGCGGCCTTCAAGCGCTCGAACAACCGGTCGTCGAGCGCCTTCTTCTTGTCGATCTCCGACAGCACTTCTGCGCGCTCGCTCCTCAGGTAGCGGACGAAGCCCGCCTCCCACTCGCGAACCCGCGCCACCGGAACCTTGTCCAGATACCCCTGCGTGCCCGCGTAGATCACCGCCACCTGCTCGGCGAGCGGGATGGGCTGGTACTTGTCCTGCTTGAGCAGCTCGGTCAGGCGCGCGCCCCGCTCGAGCTGGTTTCGCGTCGCGGTGTCCAGGTCCGAGGCGAACTGGGCGAAGGCAGCCAGCTCGCGGTACTGCGCGAGGTCGAGGCGCAGCTGGCCCGCGACCTGACGCATCGCCTTGGTCTGCGCGTCGCCACCGACGCGCGACACGCTGATGCCCACGTTCAGGGCCGGGCGCTGGCCGGCGTTGAAGAGGTCCGACTGTAGGTAGATCTGTCCGTCCGTGATCGAGATCACGTTGGTCGGGATGAAGGCGGACACGTCGTTCGCCTGGGTCTCGATCACAGGAAGAGCAGTCAGCGAGCCGCCCCCGTTGGCCTCGCTCAGCTTCGCCGCGCGCTCCAGCAACCTCGAGTGCAGGTAGAAGACGTCGCCCGGGTACGCCTCGCGGCCCGGCGGCCGGCGGAGGTTGAGCGAAAGCTCGCGGTAAGCCCACGCCTGCTTGGTCAGGTCGTCGTAGCAGCAGAGGGCCTCTTTGCCCTGTTCCATGAAGTACTCACCCATCGCGCAGCCGGCATACGGGGCGATGAAGTTGAGCGATGCGGCGTCGGACGCGGTGGCGGCGACGATGATCGTGTACTCCATCGCGCCGGCTTCTTCGAGGGTCGCCGCGACACGGGCGACAGAGGCTGCGTTCTGCCCGATCGCCACGTACACACAGATCAGGTCCTTGCCTTTTTGGTTGATGATCGTGTCGAGCAGGACCGTCGTCTTGCCCGTGAACCGGTCGCCGATGATCAGCTCGCGCTGGCCGCGCCCGATGGGGATCATCGCGTCGATCGCCTTGATTCCCGTCTGGACCGGACTGTCGACCCGCTTGCGGGTGATGACTCCCGGCGCAATCCTCTCGACAGGCATCGTCTTGGTCGTCTTCACAGGGCCCTTGCCATCGAGCGGCATGCCCAGCGGGTTGACGACGCGACCGATCAGCGCTTCGCCGACCGGCACCTCCAGCAGGCGGCCGGTGGTGCGCACCTCGTCGCCTTCGTGTAGATGGCTGTAGTCGCCGAGGATGACAGCGCGGACCTGGTCCTCTTCGAGGTTCAGCGCGAGGCCGTAGGTCTCGTGCGGGAACTCGAGCAGCTCGCCGGCCATCGCGTTCTGCAGGCCGTAGATCTGCGCGATGCCGTCACTGGTCGCGACTATGCGCCCGACGTCGGTCGAGACCGTGCCGGCTTCGAAATTCTTGAGCCTCTCCTTGATGACTTCGGAGATCTCTTTGGTGCTGATTCCCACTTTCTTCGCTAACTCCTATGAGGCCGCGAGCGTGCGGCGCAATTGCTGCAATCGGGTGGCGACGCTCGCGTCGACGAGATGGTCGCCGTACTGGAGCTTGAGACCGCCCAGGATTTTCGGATCCACCTCAACGCGCAGGCGGATCTCCTTGCCAAGGTGCTTCGACAGCTCACCTGCGACGCGATCGCGGTCGTGCGTTGAGAGCTCGATCGCGGTCGTGACGGTGGCGCGGACTCGGCCGGCCGCGGCGTCGGCGAGCGCTTCGTACTCATCGGCGATTGCGCCGATCTCTGGGACTCGGTTCGATTCGATGAGGAGCTTCGCCAGGTTGATCGACTCCTCGTCGAGAGCGTTCGAGGGGACCGAGATCAATTCCATGCGCGCGCTCACGGGGATGGTCGGATTGGTCAGCACCGCCGCCACGGTCTCGTCGGAGAGAACGTCACGAAGTACCGCCAGACGCCCGCGCCAATCCTCGAGGTGATCCTCTTCCTGGGCCAGGTCGAAGACCGCGCGGGCGTAGCGCCTGGCAGCGCTGCTCGTGCCCGTCACGAGCCGCCCTGCCTGCGGCTGCCGTTGCCACTTGCAACCTCCGCGATCGCCTTGTCGATCAGCTGCCGGTGCTTCTGGTCGTCGAGCGTTTCGCCGATGACCTTTTCCGTCGCCGCGACGACCAGCGCAGCGACTTCGGTGCGCACGGAGCGAACCGCCTGGTCCCGCTCGGCCTCGATCTCTTTGCGTGCGGCCTCGATGGCCCGCTTCGACTCCTCTTCCGCCTTCTGCCTGAGCTCCTGGCGCAGCTGCTCGCCCGACTTGTTGGCCGCGTCGATCACGGCCTGAGCCGTCTTGCGGGCGTCGTTCAGCTTCGCTTCGGCTTCTTTGAGCCGTTCCTCCGCGGCGGCACGGGCTTCCTCCGCTTCCTTCAGCTGCTCGGCGACCGCCCGCTGCCGGGCTTCCGCCAACTTGACGATCTCCGGATACACGTAGCGGCCGAGGATCGCAAGCATGGCGAGGAACGTGATCAGCTCCACGATCACCGTCCCGTTGATCTCGATGACGCCCGCGGCGGCGGCGAGGTACATCTCTATTTCTCTCTACTTACTACTTGGGAACGTTGGACAGGAACACGAAGCCGAAAGCGAGGTTGATGAAGTACATCGCCTCGACCAGACCGACGATGGTGAAGAGCCAGGGGATCATGCGGCCCTGTGCTTCGGGCTGGCGCGCGACGCCGCTGATGAAGGCATTGCCCGCGAGGCCGTCGCCAACTGCGGCGCCGATGGCACCCAGGCCCATGGCGAGACCGAATGCGACCAGTGCGCCTGCGAGAACGAGTCCGTGATCTGTCATTGAGTCCTCCTAATGATGTGGTTGATGTTCGAGACCCTCGCGGGCCATTCCGAAGTAGATGACTGTCAGCAGCATGAAGATGAACGCCTGGATGAACCCGATGAAGATGACATCAAACGCCTTCCACACGACGAGCAGAATCGTGCCGATGATAGTTCCGCCAACCGTGCCGACTGCCGGTAACGCCAGGGTACCGAAGCCCGCGATCAAACCGATCATCACACCTCCGGCGAAGATGTTGCCGAAGAGCCGGAGAGACAGCGTCACCGGTTTGACGAGCTCCTCAAGAATGTTGAGCGGTGTGAAAACGATGCGCGCGGGAAGCGGAAGCTCGAAAGGTTTGGTGAATCGGACCAGGTAGCCACGCCAGCCGAGGACTTTGACGCTGTACCACTGCACGACGCCGATCACGATCAGCGCCATCGCCAGCGTCTGGTTGAGGTCCGCGTTGGCCCCGTGAAGAACAGGGAAGAGCGCCAGCGGGAAGATCTCGATCCAGTTCCCGATGAGGATGTATAGGAATAGCGTCATCGCCAGGGGGATGATGAAAAGCGCGTCGTCGCTGACGTTGGTCCGGATCAGTGAGCGCAGCTGGTCGTAGCCCCACTCGAACACCGCCTGAACCTTGCTCGGCTCGCCCGCCTGCAGCTTGGAGCGGATCCAGAACGCAATTGCGATAGTTGCTCCGATGGCGATCGCGCTCGAGATCAGGCTGTCGTAGTTGAAACGGCAGAGCAACCCGCATCCGAGGTCGATGGTCGGGTGGGAGCCAACGGCCTCTTCGGTGTGGATCACGCGCGCAGCCCTTGGCGGATGCCCGCCCCGACGAGGACCAGCTGCGCGAGGCCGATCCCAAGTGGCAGCGTCCACGCGGCGCTGCCCAGCATCAGGGCTGCAACCAGCACTATCGAGGTGAAGGCCACGAGCCGCACCAGGCTGCCGGCAACCATCGGGGTGCCGCGGCCCAGCAACGCCTGGAGCAGATAGCCGTTGAGCGAGCCCAGCAGAAGACCCGCACCGACGCCCATTCCAAGCGAGAGGTAACCGAAAAGCGCGGCGCCGATCGCGATGACCGCAGCCAGAATGGCGCACGCCGTCACAGTTACTTTGAGCACGCCGCCGGACCTCATTTCGAGATCTCCCTTACCTTCAACCAGATCCCGGCCGCACCGGCCGCCAGACCCACGAACAGTCCAACTAGGACAAACACCGGCGCAGTGTGGAGCACGTTGTCGAGGGCTACCCCGCCGAGCAGCGGTAGCAGGACCGCGGCCGCCAGGTAGATCCCGATTCCGGCCATGTCAGTCCCCGAGGGGCCTGACCGCTGCGTGGGCTCCATGCCCCTCCGAATTCTATCGGGTACCCGGTTGTCCAAGCAGGCGCCGCAAGAAGGGCGCGTGGATTCGCCAGCCCGCGTGCATCAGCAGGTCTGCGGCGACGGTCGAGGTGAGCACTACGCACGCCACGGCGACGGCGGCGAGGATCCGGCCGTGGCCGAAAAGGGTCAGCCCCAGGGCGCCCAGCAGCGCGGTCGCCGTATAAAAGACAAAGCAGGTCTGGCGCTGGTCCAGGCCGAACGCCTGCAGGCGGTGGTGCAGGTGCAGAAGGTCGGGCCGAGCTATCGAAGCCCTCTGCCGGCGGCGGCGCAGGATCGCCCACACCGTGTCGGCAATCGGAAGGGCGAGCGCGAGCATCGGAACGGCGAGGGCAAAGGCCACGGCGACCTTGGCCACGCCGAGGATCGAGATCACGCCGAGGGCGGTGCCCAGAAAGTGCGCGCCGGAGTCGCCCATGAAGATCTTGGCGGGATGCCAGTTGAAGAAGAGGAACCCCGCGCAAGTGCCTGCCAGCGCAGCGCTGATCTGTACCACCTCGATCTGCCGTTGGCCGGCCGCGGCGAGCATCAAGGTGATGGCGACTATGAAGACGACGCCGGCGGCCAGGCCGTCGGCCCCGTCGAGAAAGTTCACCGTGTTCTGCATTCCCATCAGCCAGAAGATGCTGATGGGGGTGGCGAGCAGCTCTAAGTGCACTATCTGCCCGCCTGGCAGGCCGAAGTAGCTGATGACGAAGTGCTCGTCTTTCAGGATGTCGCCGAAGACGACCACCGCGACCACCGCGACGGTGACCTGCATCGCGAGCTTGACCAGCGGGCGCACAGGCGAACGATCGTCCGCGATGAGCAGCACCGTGGCCAGGCCGCACACGATGAGCACGCCGATGGTGGTGATGCTGATCGGAACCAGGAAAAGGATCGCCGCCGCGAAACCGACATACATCGCGAGCCCACCGAGGGCGGGTGTCGGTTTCGAGTGCGCATGGCGGTCGCTGGGCATCGCGATGACGCCGAGACGCGGCGACAGCCGGATCACCAGCGGCACCGCCATGGCGCAGATGACCAGCGCCACGAGCAAGGGCCACAGGCCGGGCAGAAGGCGGTCGCGCAGGTTGATCAGCGCGTCGCCGCTGAAGAAATCAGTCAAATCTCAACGCCTCAACGCCCCGTTTGTACCAAAGGGACGGAACTCAAGTTGTTGGAGACGCCCCGCTGGTGCCAAAGAGGCGCAATGGCGTGTCAGTCAAACGAATAAGGGATGGGGAATTTCCTGCAGAGCTCGAGCGCACGCTCGTGGACCGAATCCAGCGTCGCCGGGTCGTCGATCCGCTCGACCAGGTCGGCGATGCAGTCCGCGATCACTACCATCTCCGGCTCCTTCATGCCACGCGTCGTGACAAGCGGCGTGCCCACCCGCACACCGCTCGGGTTGAACTTCGATGCCTCGTCGAACGGGATCGAGTTGCGGTTTAGCGTGATGCCGACGGTGTCGGCGATGTCCTGGACCTGCTTGCCCGTCCGCTTCTGCGCCCTCAGGTCGATGAGCATCAGGTGGTTGTCGGTGCCTCCGCTCACCAGTCGCAGGTCGCGTTCCATGAGTCGCTTGGCCATCGCCCTGGCGTTGAGGACGACCTGCCTCGCGTAGACCTTGAAGTCGGGCTTGAGGGCCTCGCCGAAACAAACTGCCTTGGCCGCGATCGCGTGCATCAGCGGGCCGCCTTGAATTCCGGGGAAGACCGCCGAGTCGATAGCCTTCTGATGCACGCTTCGGCAAAGGATGATCGCGCCCCACGCGCCCCGAAGCGTCTTTTGCGTGGTCGTCGTGGTGACGTCTGCGTACGGGATCGGCGATGGATACTGGCCGCCCGCGACCAGGCCCGCGACGTGGGCCATGTCGACGAAGAACGTCGCCCCGACCTCGTCGGCGATCCGCTTCATCCGTTCCCAGTCGACGACCCGCGAGTACGCGGAGAAGCCGCCGAGCAGCATCTTCGGCCGAACCTCTTTCGCCATCCTCTCCATGGCGTCGTAATCGATAGTCTCCGTCTCGCGGTCGACTCCGTAGGAGTGGATCTCGTAGAGCTTGCCGCTGAAGTTCGCGGGGCTGCCGTGCGTGAGGTGGCCTCCGGCCGACAGGTCCATTCCCATCACCCGATCGCCTGGCTGGCACATCGCCATGTACACGGCGGCGTTGGCCTGCGAGCCGGCGTGCGGCTGCACGTTCACATACTCGGCGCCGAAGAGCTTCATCGCCCGCTCGACCGCAAGAGTCTCGATCTTGTCGATCACCTCGCCGGTCCCGCCGTAGTAGCGGCGGCCGGGGTAGCCTTCGGCGTACTTGTTGGTCAGGAGAGTGCCCAGCGCCTCGAGGATGGCGGGACTCGTCAGGTTCTCAGAGGCGATCAGCTCGAGCGTCTCGGACTGGCGCTTGAACTCCTTGCGAATGAGGTCGGCGACCTCCGGATCCTCGCGGTCCAGGGCTCGAAAGGTCATCGTCGTGATAGGAGTGCTCACTACCTCGAAATGCTAACCCGAGCGTAACGGCGGCGGCCCGAGCAGCTCTGGCGTGGTGATCGCGCCCTCCCGGAGCACATGCGGCTCCGCACCCGTGAGATCGAGCACAGTGGACACGAGGCCTCCGGGCGCCTCCCCACCGGCCATGACAGCCATCACGCCAGGCAGGTCGGCCTCAGCTGGAGTCATCGCCGGGTCCTTGCCGTGAAGGTTGGCGCTTGTCGTCATCAATGGACCTGCTGCGCGAAGCAGGTCCAGAGCCACCTTGTGCTTCGGGATACGCACGCCAAGCGTCCCGCCGCCTTTGGCATGAAGGATGATCGTCAGCGGTCCCGGCCACCACCTGCGCATCATCGCCTCAGACCGCGAGTCGACGTGGACGAAATTCTCGAGCTGTGATTCGGCGGCGACCATGAGGATGAGCGGCAGTCCCACCGGCCGGCCCTTGATGTGGAACACCCGGCGTGTCGCGATCTCGTCATCCGCCGCGGCGCCGAGTCCGAACACCGTGTCAGTCGGAAATGCCAGAACGCCTCCGCTGCGAATCATCTGAGCGGCGCGGGTGAGTCCCGCCCGCGTCGGTTTCAGAACCACGTTTCTATGACTCGCTCGTGACCCGCGAGGTCACGGTGGATGCGGTGGCCTGCGAACTGCTTGTTCGCCGCGTCGACCACGGATGAAGTGATTGACGGGTCGAGCTCGGCCAGCACGCGGCCTCCAGGGTTCAGGCGCGCCGGCGCCTCGTCGAGCAGACGGGTGATGAGCGCCGATCCCTGTTCATCCGCGTATAGCGCGCGAGCGGGCTGTGCCACGACCTCGGGCGCCAGGCTCGAGCCGGCGGCCACGTAAGGCAGGTTGGCGCAGACGATGTCGAACGAGCCGGTGAATGGTGCCATCAGGTCTCCACACACCAGCTTGACGCGATCGCCAAGGCCGTGAGCCGCAACGTTTTGCGCCGCGATCTCGAGCGCTTCCTGCGCCACGTCCGACGCCACGACCTCGGCGTTCGGCGCGTAGTGGGCGATGGCAATGGCGATGCATCCACTTCCGGTGCCCACGTCGGCGATGCGAAGTGGACCGCGCGCCTCGCGTGCCAGCTCGACCGCGCGCTGAACCAGAATCTCGGTGTCGGGATTCGGGACGAGCACCGCGGGAGTCACGACGAAGTCGAGGCCCATGAACTCCTTGTGCCGGACGAGGTAGGCGACAGGCTCGCCCTTCGCACGCTTGGCAGTGAGAGCGCGGTATTTGCTCAACTCCGCCTCGGAGAGGGTGCGGTCGAACTTCAGGTAGAGGTCGAGCCGGCGCATTCCAAGCGCGTGGGCGAGCAGCACCTCCGCATCAAGGCGGGCCGAGTCGGAGCCGTGCTTCTGGAAGTGGTCAGCCGCGAGCTTGAGTACTTCGAGAACGGTCAATCAGGTGGCGGGCCGTTGAGCTGCGCCGCACGCTCGGCGTTGACCAGGGCCGCGACAAGCTCGTCGAGGTCGCCCGCCATCACCTGGTCGAGCTTGTGCAGGTCGAGGTTGATCCGGTGATCGGTCACTCGGTTGTTCTTGAAGTTGTACGTGCGGATCTTCTCGGACCTGCCGCCCGTCCCGATCATGCCGCGCCGCTGCGCTCCGATCTTCGCCTGCTGCTCAGCGAGCTTCATCTCGTAGAGGCGTGCACGCAGCACACGCAGAGCCTTCTCCTTGTTCTGGAGCTGCGACTTCTCGTCCTGGATGCTGACCTGCATTCCGGTTGGCTTGTGCGTGATGCGGATCGCCGAGTAGGTAGTGTTCACGCTCTGGCCCCCTGGCCCTTGCGAGGTCGATGTCTTGATCTCGATGTCCTCCGGCTTGAGCTCCACCTCGACTGGATCGGCCTCCGGCATCACGGCGACCGTCGCCGCGGACGTGTGGATCCGACCCTGCGCTTCCGTCTTGGGCACGCGCTGCACGCGGTGGACGCCGCCCTCGAATTTCAGCTGCGAGTACGCGCCATGGCCGTGGACCTCGAACTCGACCTTGTCGAATCCGCCCTTCTCGGTCGGCGACGCGTCCACCACCTCGACCTTCCAGCCTTTGCGCTCGGCCCACTTCGTGTACATCCGGAACAGGTCGCCGGCAAACAGCGCCGCCTCCTCCCCGCCTTCCGCACCCTGGATCTCGACCACCACATCGCGATCGTCATTCGGGTCCTTGGGCAGCAGCAGCACCTTGAGCTTTTCCTCGAGGTCGGTCAGCTGTGCGGCAGCGCGATGCTCCTCGGCGCGCATGTACTCCTGCATCTCGGGATCTTTTTCGTGCTTCTGGAGCTCGCGAGCAGAGTCAAACTCCTGCTGAGCGCGCTTGTACCCCTCGTAGGTCTGCACCGTGTCGCGAAGCGCCCGCTGCTCGCGTGCGAGCTTGGTCAGGTGCGCGTGATCGGAGGCAACCTCCGGCCGAGACATCTCCTCTTCGATCTCGCGGTACCGCCGCGCGATCCCGTCCAGGCGATTGATCACCTTTTTTCCGCGTGGCCTGGCTCCGCGCTACCCCACGAAATCTTCGATTTCGCGGGGACCCCGCTGCCAGGCCAGCGCCCCCGGCAGCCCCCCTTGTGACTTTTCATGCCGCGGCTCCGGCGGTTTCCTCCTCACCCTCGCGCGCGCTGGTGAAGGCGGTGATCGCGACCTCCAGCATGTCGTCGGTCGGCTCACGCGTGGTGAACTTCTGCGTCCCGAGCACAGGCAGCAGGAGGACCTTGATCACGGGATTGGTGCGGTGGCGGGCCATGAAGCGGATCGCCTCGAAGCCCGCGCCCGCGATGATCGGAATCGCCAGCACGCGGCTCGCGACCAACCAGAACCAGTTCGGATGGAAGATCGCGACGATGCTGAAGACGACGACGCTAACCACCATCACGACGAGCAGGAACCCTGTGCCGCAGCGCGGGTGCAAGGTGCTGGCGCGTCGCACTGACGGGATGTCCAGCGGCCAGCCCGACTCGAAGGCGTTGATGGTCTTGTGCTCGGCGCCGTGGTACATGAAGACTCGCTTCACGTCAGGCAGCAGAGCGATCGCGGCAAGATAGCCGAGGACCAGTCCGACTCGGATCACTCCCTCGACGACCACGAAGAGGAAGCTCCCGCTTCGATGCACCGCGACCCCGGCCAGCAGCAGTGGCAGGCCGATGAAGAGCACCAGCGCGAAGACGCCTGCGACGGCGACTGAGCCGGTGATCTCCTTCTTTCCGATCACGATGTCCTTGCTGCCGGCGTTCATGTTCGCCGACCAGATCAGCGACTTCATGCCGAGGTGAAGCTGCTCGCCGATGAGCGCGAGGCCGCGGATGAACGGCAGCTTCCAGATCGGGTTGACGTAGATGGAAGCTTTCAGCTCGCCGCGGTCGACCACTATCTCTTTGGTGGTGGGGAGCCGCACCGCAGTCGCGAAATGGCGCTTGCCGCGCATCATCACGCCTTCGATCACGGCCTGGCCGCCATAGAAGAACACCGGCTCGGCTTTTGCGGTCGGCTGGGCTGAGTGGAGGGGAGTCGGGCTCCCCTCTAGCGCCATCTAGCTGCGGGTCTTAGCAGCCCGCTTGCGGAACCGCTCGACCTGGCCCCCGGTGTCCACGATCCGCTGCGTGCCAGTGAAGAACGGATGGCAGACGGAGCAGATCTCGGTCTTGAGCTCCTTGCGCGTGGAACCAGTCGTCCAGGTGTTCCCGCACACGCAAGTGACGACCGCGTCTTCGTAGTAGGTGGGATGGATCTGTGTTTTCAAGGTCTTGACTCCAGGAACGGTAGTTTACCGGGGGAACGAACCGAGCAAGCTGCTGACCTGAAGGCTGGCCACGCCCAGGTAGATCACCAGCACCAGCCACGCGAGGCCCATGGCCCACCGCGCGCCGGTTGGAACCGATGTGTAGTACGGGTTGTTCGCTTCGCGGAAGCGCTGGATCAAGCTCGGGATGCCGAGCACGGCGATGATGATGATCAGCGGGCTCAGCAGTTGGTGGAAGAACAGCCCTCCGACGCCGATCATCAGGTAGCCGGCGGCCTGGAGCCACTTCGACACCGGCGCGAGAATCCACGCGCCGTCCAGCTGCCAGACCGGGAGCAGGTTGAACAGGTTGATGTAGAAGCCGATAAGGGCGGCCAGGAGCAGCACCGGGGAGTGTGTCGCGCCGTAGAGCGCGAACGCCGCGGTGGCGCCGATGGTGCCCGCGATAGGACCGGCGATACCGATCTGGGCCTGGTGCAAGGCGTCGGTAGGGTGTGAGCGCTGAAAGATGGCGGCGCCCATGAACGGAATGAAGATGGGCGCGGTCGCCTGCATGCCCTGGCGGCGGATCTCCACCACGTGTCCCATCTCGTGGATCAAGATCATGGCCACCAGCGAGGCGGCAAACCACGGCCCCCAGAAGATCGCGTAGCCGCCGAAGCTAACGGCCAGCGACACGATGGTCGCGAAGGCCGGGATCTTGAAGGCGAACAGCAGGCCGTACTTGACAAAGCCCCAGACGGCGAGCAGCGCGGCGCCGATGCCGCCCAGCCAGCCGCGGTTGCCCGACGAGGGCGCAGGCGAGTAGTGCTGCGGCGAGTCCGGCGGGATGTCCGAAGTCACCGGGTACTGGGGCGGCGGCGGCGGAACCTGGCCCGGCGCCCAGGGGTCGTTCTGGCTCATTTGCTACTTATTGATACCCCTGGCTGACGGTGACTAATCCCGGAAGCAGGGCCAGCTTGCCTCTCCCCGAAGGGGAGAATGGGCGTCTACCCTAGCTCGGGCTGCCGGCGACGTGATGGCGCGTGGTCAGCCGCCGGATGGTGGCGTGGCGGCTCGACATGGCCAGCGATGAGGTCTCGGCAAAGCCGCTGCCAAACATGACGCCAGGCAGGAGCTGGCCGCCCGTCACCCCCGTAAGGGCGACGGCCACGTCCGCGGCCGGCGCCAGGTCGGCGACCCCGTAGGTGCGGCCCGCAGCCTCCCCGATCAGAAGCCTCTCCTCTTCATTGCGCGGCCAAAGCCGTGCCTGGAGCTCGCCGCCCAGGCAGCGGACGATGCACGCGGCGATCAGCGTTGCGTGCAGGCCGTCGATCCCTATCGCGCAGTCGATCCCGGTGCCGGGAATCGCCGCCTGCACCGCGCCGGCGACGTCGCCCTCTTCGAGCGTGCGAACGCGGGCGCCGGTGGCGGCGACCTCGGCGATGATCTCGCGGTGCCTGGGGCGATCCAGGATCACCACGGTCAGGTCCTGCACGCGGGCGTCGCGCGCGAACGCGATGCGCCGAAGGTTGTCAGCGATTGAATCGTCGAGGTCGATCGCGCCACGAGCCCCAGGCCCGGCCACCATCTTCTCGACGTACCAAACGGGGGGCAGCTTCGCGAACCCGCCCGGCTCGACCGCGGCGATGATCGAAACTGCATTCGCCGACCCGCGGGCGACCTGACTCGCGCCTTCGACTGGGAAGAGTCCGAAGTCGACTATGCGCTCCCCGCCGGCCAGCGTGCTGCCGTACGCGAGGTTGTGCTCGTCGCGCGGCCCAAGCACTACCGAGCCCGACAGGCCCGACTCCTCGAGGGCCCGCCGCATCGCCTCGCCGGCAACTTCGCTTACCCGGTCAGGGTCGCCCTTGCCCAGCAAGCGCGCGCATGCAAGCGCGGCGGCTTCAGTCGCGTGGACGAGCTCGAGCGACAGCTCTCCGCGCGCGTGGAACGACCGTAGAGTTTCCCGTTGCTGTTCCATCTGGGCCTAAGAGGTCTCTGTTTCTTCCAGCAGCTCCGCGGGGCGAAGCTCCATCTGGTCGATGCCGCTCTGGAGGAACGCAGCCCGCACGAAGTCACGGAACAGCGGGTGCGCGCGGTTCGGCCGCGAGCGGAACTCGGGATGGAACTGGCTCGCGACGAACCAGGGGTGGTTGGCGAGCTCGATGATCTCGACGAGCCTGCCGTTGGGCGAGACACCGCTGAACACCATGCCCTTCTCGCCCATCACCTCGCGGTACTCATTGTTGAACTCGAAGCGGTGGCGGTGGCGCTCGTAGACGACCTCCTCCCCATAAGCCTTGTGCGCCAGCGAGCCCGGCAGCAGCTTGCATGGGTAGAGGCCGAGGCGCATCGATCCGCCCATCTGGTCGACGTTTCTCTGCTCGGGCATCAAATCGATTACAGGAGTGGAGGTGAAGGCGGCGAACTCGGTGGAGTTCGCGTCCGGTGCTTCGAGCATCTCGCGCGCGAAGTCGATCACCGCGCACTGCATGCCCAGGCACAGCCCGAGGTATGGGATGCGGTTGTGCCGCGCGTAACGCGAAGCCTGCACCTTGCCCTCGATCCCGCGATAACCGAACCCGCCCGGCACGATGATGCCGGCCACGCCGAGCAGCGGTGACATGTCTCCCGCGTCCAGCTTCTCCGAGGAGACCCAGCGGATGTCGATCGACAGGCCGTGGTGGATGCCGGCGTGCTTCAGCGCCTCGATGACGCTGAGGTAAGCGTCCGGCAGAGCGACGTACTTGCCGACCAGAGCGATCGGCACCGTGACCCTTGGGTGCTTGATCCGGTCGACGAGCTTCGTCCAGCCCGCGAGCTCCGGTGCATGCGCGGACTCATCGAGCTCGAAGTGCTTGGCCATCACCTTGCCGAGGCCTGAGGCCTCGAGCATCAGCGGAACCTCATAGATCGATTCGACGTCGGGAACCGAAACTACAGCCTCGCGCGGCACATCGGTGAACAGCGCGATCTTTTCCTTCAGGTCCGCGTCGATCGGAAGTTCGGAGCGGCAGATGATCGCGTCGGGCTGGATACCGATCGCGCGCAATGCCTGGACTGAGTGCTGCGTCGGCTTCGTCTTCATCTCCTGACCATGTACGACCGGAATCAGCGAGACGTGCACGTAGAAGACGTTCTGCCGGCCGAGATCGTTCTTGAGCTGGCGGATCGCTTCGAGGAAAGGAAGGCTTTCAATGTCGCCGACGGTGCCCCCCACCTCGACGACCACGACGTCGACCTGCGGGTCGCGCGAGGCGCGGAGGATCTTCTCCTTGATCACGTTTGTGACGTGAGGGATCACCTGAACGGTGGCTCCGAGGTAGTCGCCACGCCGCTCGCGTGCGATGACTTCCTGGTAGATCTTCCCGGTCGTCACGTTCGAGGCGACGGTGAGGTTCTCGTCGACGAAGCGCTCGTAGTGCCCGAGGTCCAGGTCGGTCTCAGCTCCGTCGTCGGTGACGAACACCTCGCCGTGCTGGTACGGGCTCATCGTGCCGGGGTCGACATTGAGGTAGGGGTCGAGCTTCTGAAGGGAGACGGATAGGTGGCGGGCCTTCAGGATGTTCCCGATAGACGCCGCTGTGATGCCCTTTCCCAACGAGGAGACGACACCCCCGGTCACGAAAACGTACTTCGACATCTAGGACCTCCAGGGCGGTTTTAGAAATGGTACCGGGTTGCGAGGCGCGTTAAACGTTTCCGGCTATTTCGGCTCGACTTTTGGTTCCAGCACGACGACTTTCGTGTCGTACTCGCCCGAAGAGGCCGAGACCGAGAGCTTGGCCTGAGGCTCGGAGGCCGTCACGGCCATCTCCTTGAGGAAGCGGTCCAGCGGGTCCAGTTCCAGCTTCAGGCCCGGAATCGCGTAGTGCATGGGCACCACGAAGCGAGGCTCGAGCTGGCGCACGATCTCCGCCGCCTGCGCAGCGTTGATCGCGTTGTGGCCGCCGACGGGCACCAGAAGGACGTCGGGCGACGCGATCACCTCTGCCTCGGCGTCGCCAAGAGAATGGCCCAGGTCGCCGAGGTGGCAGATCCGCACGTCATCGATCTCGATCAGGTAGATGGTGTTGCGCCCCTGCTTGGCGCCCTTCTCCGCGTCGTGGAAGGTGGGCACGCCAATCACGCTCACGCCGGCCACCTCGTACTCGCCCGGGCCGCGGATCTCGTACGAGTCCCGCATCACCTGCGTGTAGCTGTGGTTCTCGTGCTCATGGCTGATCGTGACGAGGTCGGCGTCGAGCTTCGGCAGCTTGAGCCCGATGGAAGGGGGAAAGGGATCGGTGACGACCGCTGCGCTGCGACCCCGCAGCCTGAAGCAGCCGTGTCCTAGCCAGGTGACGTCCAAATGTCTCTCCTTATTTATGTGGTGATGCCAGCTTAAGCCCCTCACCCTGACCCTCTCCCCGAAGGGGAGAGGGGATGCTTCGGGCTACATCCGCTCGGGGGCGGAGACGCCCATCAGGTCGAGCGCGGTTTTCAAAGTGTGACGTGCCGCCCGGCACAGCTCCAGGCGCGCCCGTGTCAGGTTCGGATCGTCGACCACCACGCGGTGCTCGCCCTTCTCATTGCCCGCGTGATAGAAGCGGTGCACCGCGGTCGCGAGGTCCTGCACGTAGTAGGGCACGCGATGCGGCTCGAGCAGGTGGGTCGCATCTTCGACGACCTCGGGCCAGAACGCCAGCTGGCGCGCGACGTCCAGCTCCCAAGGCTCGACCAGCAAAGACACGTCAGGCTTTTCCGGAAGGTGCGGATGCTTCTCTTTTGCCGTCCCCTCGACGTTGACCAGCCGGGCGTGCGCGTACTGCGCGTAGTAGACGGGGTTCTCGTTGCTCTGCGTGACCGCCAGCTCGAGGTCGAACTCGATAGTCGTGTCGGGCGAACGCAGCAGATAGAAGTAGCGCACGGGGTCGGAGCCGACCCTGTCGATCAACTCGTCGAGCGTCACAAAGCGCCCGGCGCGCTTCGACATCTTTGCTGATGCGCTGCGCTCGCCGCCCTCTTTGAGATTGACCATCTGGTGGAGGATGATCACGAGCTTTTCCGGGTCTATCCCGAGGGCGGCAGCCGCCGCCTTCATCCTCGACACATAGCCGTGGTGGTCGGATCCCCAGACCTCGATCACTCGCTTGAAGCCACGCTCCTCGAAGCGGCTCAACAGGTAGCCGAGGTCTGACGCGAAGTACGTGGGCTGGCCGTTGGAGCGGATGACGACGCGGTCCTCCTCTTCCGTTACAGCCTTCTTTCCATCCTCTTTACCCTCGAGCTCCTCCAGGGCTGGTCCAAACCACAGGGCTCCGTCCTTCTCTTTCAGGTAGCCCTCTTCGCGGAGCCGCTCGATTGCTTTCTGCGGGAGCCCTGTCTCCCAGAGCGTCGACTCCCAGAACCACTCGTCGTAATGGATGTTCAGCCGCGCGACCGACGCCTCGATCTGCTCGACCATCTTTTCCAGCGCGTACTTCCGTAGGTTCGGCTCGGCCTCCTCCTCCGGCAGCTGCTCGACGCCGGGAAGGTCATGGCGCGCCATCTCGGCGATCTTCGTCACGTAATCGCCGGTGTAGCCGCCTTCCGGCGGCTCCTGGCCGTGCAGCCGCGCGTAGACGGAGGCGCCGAACCGGCGCGTCTGGGTGTTGTCCGAGTTGACGTAGTACTCGCGGTGGACGGTGTGCCCCGTGAACTCGAGGACGCGGCAGATGGCGTCGCCCAGGATCGCGCCGCGGCCGTGACCGATGTGCAGGGGCCCCGTCGGGTTGATGCTTGCGAACTCGACCTGCAGCCGCTCGCCTCTCCCGATATCGAGGGCGCCGTAACGCGGGCCGGCGGCGGACACCTGCACGACCAGGCCCTGCAGCCACCGCGGGGTCAGGCGAAAATTGATGTAGCCTCCAACCGCCTCGACTGTCGCGGCCTCGTCGGGGACCGTGATGGTTTCTGCAACCTTCTTCGCGATCTCCTGGGGTGGCTGCTTCAGCACCCTGGCCAGCTTCATTCCCGCCGAGCTGGCGTAATCGCCGCGGTCGGCGACCTTGGCGCGCCCGAGCTCTAAATCCGGAAGCTCGCCACCGACGCCGAGGTCACGCACCGCCCTGACCAGGGCGACTTCGAGCCTGTGGCGAATGCTGTCGACCTGGTTCATGTGCAGGTCGGGTGCTGGCTGGTGAGCGTGAGCTGCGTCTGCGTCGAAGCGCCCGTCCTCCAGTAGCTGACTGTGACCCGCTGGTTGGGGTGGAATCTCGACCGCAGCAGCAAACCCAACGGATGCGCCGCGTCGATCTTGACGTCATCCAGCTGCGTGATCACGTCGCCCGTCTGAAGCCCGGCCAGGGCCGCCGGCCCCCCGGTGGTGACCGTGAGGATCTGGCTTCCGACAGGAAGTTCGTTCAGCACGGCGACCTCCGGGGCGAGCTCGGTGCTGGTGACTCCTATCGACGACACCATGACCTGGCCCGTTTGCAGGATCTGCTGGACGTCATCCTGGATGTCGGCCACGTTGAGTCCGTAGCCATTCCCGCCCATCGACGGCTGAGATTTCATGGCGATGCCGATCACCTGGCCGCCCACGTTGAGCAGAGGGCCGCCCGAGGTCCCTGAGTCGATCGATGCGCTGACCTGGATCGTGTCACTCAGCTCGAGCATGCGGGTGGGCGCGGACGGGTTCGGGATGGAGACACCGCGATGCATCGCGATCACATGGCCGGGCGTGGCCGCGCCACCCTCGAAGGGGCCGCCGAGCGCAAGGATCACCTGACCCTGCACGAGGGCGTTCGGGTCGGCGAACGCGAGCGTCGGGAGGCTTCTGACCTTGTCGATCTTGAGCACCGCGACGCCAGTCTGGCAGTCGTAGTCGACAAGGCGTGCGTCGCGCGCCTTGTCATCGCCCGGTACCAGCACGGTCATCGCCCCGGCGCCGGCGATCACCTCGATGTTGGTCACGATGTACCCGTCTGAGGTGACGAGGTAGCCGGAGCCCCGCAACAAGGTGGGCCTCTGTTGCGTGACCACGCTGACCACTGCAGGCCGAGCCCTCGCAGCTGCCTGGACGACTGCCGAGTCCTCGGAGATCGTCACGCCCGAGCGAAGGTTCACCTGTTGGGTATTGGTGCGCGCCTCGTACTGAAGGACGGCAAGCGTGACGCCCGCTGCAACCATGGCGGTCACCAGCAGAGCCGCGGCCATCAGAACAAGCTGCCTCACCCTCTGACAATAAGGGGGGTCGCTAACTGGAGTGGGAAGGGTCCCTCGGGTACCAGGTCATGACGAGCTGTGGATTCGTCTCGAAACCTGCCGACCTGTAGAGGTGGACCGCCGAGTCGTTGTCGGGGCGGGTCCAGACGTAGCCGAGGGTGACGTGGCGATCGGCGAAGAGCTTGACCGCCTCGCCGACGAGCATCCGGGCGATGCCTCGGTTCCGGTGGTTTTCGGACACGTAGAGCTCGGCGACCTCGCCCTCCAGGCCCGTGCCGGGGTCGTAGAGGACGATCCAGCAGAAGCCGGCGATCTCCCCCACTTCGTCGCGGACGGCGTAGATGACGTTCTCGCCCTGAAACTTTGCGGGCACGGTCTCGAGGTGGCGCTCAATCTCTCCGCGCGTGAGCTGCGGGTGGTCCGAATAGTGGACCTGCTCACCAAGGTGTAGGTCGACGAGAAGCGGCTTGATGTGGGCGTAATCCCCTTCGGCGAGACGTTCCACGTCAAGTGTCCTCATCGTCTTCGATGGTAGCCTAGGTGCCCGCGAGTCCGCGGTCTTTGCGAGAGATTTCGCAAACCAATTTGCCGATGTAGCTCAGCTGGTAGAGCAGCCGCCTCGTAAGTGGCAGGTCATGGGTTCGAGTCCCATCATCGGCTCCAACTGTGTGTAGAAGTTCGGCTGATAGGTCTCAACTGGCCTTCGGTTGATGGGTTACACACCTTCGGTTGATGCGTCACACCTACTTCGGCTGATTTGTCACGC
>Ga0209011_1000086_pt1 | contig 51955 bp, 56 predicted proteins | sample BlaSpr_A8_OM1_M3_FD_187986 | JGI IMG/M metagenome (GOLD analysis project Ga0209011, IMG submission 187986) | Forest soil microbial communities from Thunder Bay, Ontario, Canada - Black Spruce, Ontario site 2_A8_OM1_M3 (SPAdes) (version 2) | ecosystem: Environmental > Terrestrial > Soil > Boreal...
GTCGACCATCCGCTCGACGTAAGCGTTGGAGCCGCCCACTGGCTATTTGAAGAGGTGGCCGGCGTAGTTGGCCGCCGCCACCCCGATGTAGAGAAGCGCTACCGAAGACACCGAGATTGCGATCCCGCCTTTGGCGCGCTCGCCGAGCTCACGGTTGCCTGTGAACGAGGCGATCACAAGACCGATCAGCGAGACTGCCAGGCCGAGCCCGGCGACCAGCGTGAGCACCGCCGCGGCGTTGTTCGTCAGATGGACGAGCCCGTGGTAGACGTTCGGTGGCAATCCAGTGAAGTCAGGCGTCACCGAGATGTCGGTGAGGATGCGAGCCACTAACGACCTCCCTTGCCGGCGATGCCGGCAATCACGGCTGGACGGCGACTGACGAGCCGATGCCAGGCGGGGACCTGGTCCCAGCGACGCAGCTCGAGCTGAGCGGGTGGTGCGTTCGCATAGAGCAAGACCGCGTGATGCTGTCGCCGAAGCTCATCGATCGTGGCCAGCGGGCGGCCGACGCGCTGCTCGCTGGAGCTGGAGCGCCAGCGGTCTGAGTTCTGCGCGCGGAAGACTCGAGTCTCGTCACCGATAGCGCGGCTGAACTGCTCCAGCGTCTTGAGGTCGCCCTGACCGGGTAGCAGCACTCGGGCGCGGCAGTTGTTCCAGATCGTTCGCGCGGGCTCCGAGCCGTAGGCGGACTCGACCTGAGCGAGGTCGTGGTAGCAGAGAAGCAGCTGAATGCCCTGACCAGGACCGCTGGACGTGTAGCCGGCAAGGCGTGGGATGCGTGCGAAGTTGGCCGCCTCATCAAGAGCCAGGAGTAATCGCGGCCGAAGCACCCCTCCCTGGGCGCGCGCCCGTGTGGTCGCGCGCCGCAGCAGGGAGAGGAGGAGGGCTGAGAAGAGCGGTCGGCATCGTTCGGCTTCCTCGGCCGGGGCGACGAGATAGAGCGTGCCCGCTTCGGCGAGCAGTTGATCCAGGTCAAGAGCATTCGCTCCGGATGCGGTGGCGGCCGCTACGCGCTCGTCCGTCCACAGCGAGAGGGATGAACGAGCGGTCGATGCGATCGAGCCCGCCTCGCGGTCGGGCGTAATAGCGAAGGCGACTAGGAGCTCGGCAGCAGTGGCGTCTTCCACGACGGCGGAGAGTCCGATGTACTCGGAGCTCGGCATGCGATTCAGGCGCATCAGCACCGAACGCATGTCGCCGCCGCGCTCGTGCTCGCAGACTGCGAGACCTGTGATGAGGCTCGACGCGGCCACGTACCAATGCGTCGAGTTGCCGCGCTTGCCTTCGGCGGTGAAGTGGTCAGCCAGTTCCGAGGCGGACGCGCAATCTTCGATCGCGTCGATCGGATTCCAAGTCGCCGGCTGCAATCCGAGCGACTCCATCCACGAGTGGTCGCGATCTAGGGGAGCGAAGACCCAGACCGGTCCGACCTCTTTTCGATGTTGGGCGGTGAGCGCGACGAGTTCCTCTTTGGTTGACGTCGCTACTACCGCGCCCCGCCAGCCCATGAGCGTTGGCACAACGACAGTGGAGGTCTTGCCTGAGCGCTGGACACCGAAGAGCAGGACGTTGTCTTCGGCCGGCGACTCGAGTAGGCGGTTGTCATGCCAGCCAAGCACAATGCCGTCGCCGTGCATGCGATCAGCGGCGGTGCCACGGCCAAGCTGGTGGCGCTCGCGTGAATGCGCCCAGCGGCTAGTGCCATGACTATCCGGAGCTGCGCCGTCGATCAGCCAGGTGGGGAGGAGGTAGCGGGCCAGCAAGACCACTACCCGAGCGGCCAGATGGGTGGTTGCGCTGATCATTTGCATCAGGCCGCGCGCTCCCATCCGAACCGTCGGGCTTCGGCCTCGGCATCCCGTTGCATTTGGCGCTGATAGCGCCGAGCTACTGCCCTAAGCCGGATGAGTGAGCCAGTGACTACGCTGGCCACGTCAGTGGGTACGCGCTCGAAAGGCCCACGCTCGCGCTCGATTTCCAAGCCAACTGCTTGCTTTAGCGCTGCCAGGCGAGGCTTGCTCACGTCAACGCGCCGATAGCCCGCTTTGCCGTCTTCATGCATCCCGGCGACAACCAGGTGCACGTGGTGATGCCGCGTGTTGCGGTGAATAGCGGCAATCCAGCGCAGGTTGGAGACGCCCATGTCGGATTCCAGCTGAGCCACCGCGGCGCGTGTCAATTTCTCCAGGTCGAGGCCTTGGGCACGTTCGGGCGAGATCACCAGGCGATGCACTGCCCGCCGGCGATCCATGAACCCGCCGTTGCGACTGCGGAACAGCTGGGGCCGAGAGCGCTCGATTGAGCGGACCACAAACGCAGCGAACTCCTTGCGGCCTTGGGATCCGACCACACCCTGGGGTCCGAAGAGTTCGGCTCTGGAGCTCGCCTTGTCACGGTGGGCGACGTACTTCAGGAGCCCGCCGACCTCAGGGTGCAGGTCCCGGTGCTGGATGTATTTGACGAAGCCGTTGACGGTGCGTCGAACGTCGGCGCTTGTGCCAGTTGGCGTGAACCTGACGCGCACGATGCAGCGCTCGCTCAACCGCCTACCCCTTCAGGATCCTTGGCCGGTTGACGGAAGAGGGCGAGTCTCTCCTCAGCTGCCAGAGCTGCTCTCTCACTGAGAGAGCGCATGCGGCGCTCGCCCTCCGGCAACACCGAGGCGACCATGAGCACCGCGTGCTCCGCAGCACAAAGGGTCGCGAGAATCGCGGCGGAGTCATCCTCCGCAGCTCCCGATCTGCCCGCGGCCGCCAAGCCTGTCATCGCCAATTCGCGCAGGGCGGCTGCCAGAGCAACCCCCTTCTCATCAGCGAATGTCCTGAGCGCGCCATCGAGCTCGGCAGGGAGCAGAAGGTGGAATCTTCGAGAGGGCTCCATACCTTCCTTACTGTTCAGTCAGGTCGTTGCAAAACCGTCCTCTGGCGTCCTTTCTTCTAAAAACGGACGCTCAGCGGACGGTCGGCCTTCAAAGGGTCGGCGTTTGAGTTCAAGCGGGCCGCTTCCAGGGGACGCCAGAGGACGCCTAGAGGACGGCCAGAGGACGCTCAGCGGACGGTCGGTTGCGAGCCTTCAGGCACCAAACCGACAGGAGGTGCCGATGGCAACCAGTCTTGCAAGGCAAACCAAGGAGAGCTTCGAGCAGGCCCAAGTGGCAATCGGGGGTGGCCAGGAGTTAGTCAGCCGCGCTCGCGCAACCACCAATGAAGCGTCGGGCGAGCGGGACAGGCTGCTCCTGGAGATCGTGCTGGCATATCGCCGTGGTCCCCAAAAACCTTGGGCTGCTGCTCTGCTTGACCTGCTCACCCCGGCTGTCCTAGAACGACTCAAGCGCTACGACTCGGAGCCCCCAGCAATTGACCCTGAGGATATCCGCCAGCAGTTCGTATTGGAGCTCCTCTGGGCGGCGGCACATATGCCCTTGCCTCCGGGAGCTGATTTCGTCGAGCGTCGCCTGATCCTCCGAGCCGGCCAAGGCGTACGCAGGTGGCTCGCGCGAGAGCGGCGCTGGCGGGCTCTCCAGGCCCCGATTACGTCCGAACCCGAGGAGGACCGATGAGGCTCGACCACTTCACCGAACTGCGCTTTATGCTGGGCAGCGCCGAGAGTGGCGACCGGGAGTCTGATGGGGAAGGGAAGAGCGATTTGACCGCTTGGCTTACGTCGGTTAAACCTCGCCTTCCTCGCCTACTTCAGCGAGTGTGGCCTGCCGACTTAGTCGGGGCCGTACTTATAGTCGCCTTTGCCTGGTCGGCGTTTACGGCCGGCGCAATCACCTATTTGGCGATGGTAGCCAGCAATCCTCTCCAACGCGTCCTTATCGGTTTCACGTTGCCCATCATCGTGATCGCGTTGGCAGGCATTCTGTACCCCACAAAGCTCTGGACCCTGATATCCAACGGTGCCCTGTGGCTGCTGCTTCTGGTAACCGATCCAACGGGACCCAATCACGCCCCTTGGATCGACGCGACAGCTGTGGGAGAAGTAGCCATCTCCTCGGTTGCCGTTCTACTCGATCTCGCCCGAAACCGTCAAACCAAGCAGCTCCTGGTCGGTCGTTCGAGAGCCACCGTGAATCAACTCGGTTGGGATCTATTCAGCCTGTCGACCGCGCCCCCCGTGACAGATGAGTCTGTCGATGGCGTCGTCGTCTACAAGGCCCTGAAGGTTGGCGAGATTGAGCGTCATTTCGATCAAGTCACATCCGCCTCGATTCAAGGCCAGATGCAGCATGCCTTCAAAATGAGCGGGTCGGGTAGTTCGATACACGACGTGCCTTTGCGTGCGCTGTTCGGGGATACACGGAGCTTCTACGAGTTCAACGGATCAGGCATTTCTGATGTCCAGCTCGGTCTGTCTGGCTCCTCCAGGGACGATCTAACCGGTGACGCATTTGTCGCCGTTTTCGAGCAACGGCTGCCTGATGGAACTATCGACACGATCCGAGCCATCGTGCCCTCAGAGGGACAAGTTCGGTCCTACGTTGGCCAGCTGCTCAATGCTTGGCAAACTCAGCTCGGCCTGAACACCGATTCCGAGCAGATGCTGCGCAAGTACTCGGGCACGATTTATCAAGGAATCGCGAGCGATTCAAGTTATGTGGGAGACCGGCTCACCTCCATTCTTCGGATGCCCCAGCAGGAACAACCGACGGTGATGGTCATCGGGGAGGCCATCGGTCCCCACGCGGTTCTCGCTGGCGCGATTCGCTTCGGCCCAAGCGGCCCTCTATACCAGCTGTTCCCGGTCGCCCTGATTCACGCTCTGTCGGCACTGATAGCAGGAAGGCCCCTACCGAAGCCGCCATCGGGCTTGCCGCCAACCACGCCGGCGCCCGCTGAGACATCGGAGGCCGTTGGAATCGCTTCAGCGATTTTGGAATCGGCCAGCCAAAACGGTCATCAAGGGCGTCTATCCATTAGCACCCTCGGAGGATTGCGTCTAGTGGACGGCAGCGGCGATCTAACCTCGGCCCTGCTGGACCGCAAAGTGCTGGCATTCCTCTGGCTCTATCTGTTCGCGCGAGGCCTTCGGAGTGGACAGGACTCGGTCACTCGGGCATCTCTGGCGGACGAGCTCTCGCCAGGGCTCGACGCCGCGACCCAGCGTTCTCGTTTGCGTGGCCGCCTTAGTGAACTTCGGAATCAACTGCCAGCAGGGCTGGGAAGGCGAGTAATCGTTGCGGGCGATCGAATCCGCTTGGATCTCACTGATTGCGACGTCGATGCCGAACAGTTCCTCGAATCTGCTCGTTCTTACAGCACTTCGAAGGGCGTCCTATCCACCGAGCAGCTGGCAAGCCTGGAATCCCTCGTGGCTCAGAGCCAGTCTTCGTTTCTCACCGAGTGGGATGAAATCGAGCAACACGTAAATGCGGGGCGTGGCGGAGCTGGCGAAGTTGTCGCTAATCTGCGACACAGTATTGAATCTGCTCGATCGATTCTGCTTAGGTCGTTGGGCGAAGGCTACTTGGCGCACGCCAACGCGGAGCGCGCGGTCAATGCGCTCGAGCAGGCGCTGGAACTGTCGCCGGACGATGAGTCAGCAGCTCGATCCTTAGTGGCTGCCTGCCTCCAGTCTGGTCGCCTAGTTCGTGCCGAGCAGCTGCGGAAGGAGTTCAGCCTTGCGTAGGTGGGCCCGTCGGACGGTGGGCCACAACGGCACAGTCCCGAAGGGCCAAAACTACGCCTTTCGCGTTACGCGGGCGCGTTTCCCGGGCCGAACCGTAACCTTGGCTACGTCATGAGCGCCGCGCTGGAACTGAGTCCGCTGGTGGCCATGATCGCTATCAGTGCGTTCGCTGGCGAGTTCGCCTGGCATTACGTTCGGTGGCGGCGACAGCATCGGGGTGACCTCCCCATGACGCCGTTTAGTCTTCGTCGTTATTGGGCGTTTCGTGCCAAAGGAGTTGGTGCTGCAATCGTGCTGGCGCTCTTCGCGGCGACGATTGCGGTCGGGTTAGCCGACTCGACGCTGGGTGGCTACCTCTTCTTTGGAGTTGGTGTGGCTGTACTCGTAATCTTCATGACGGCTTACTACACATGGCGACTGCGCACTATTGCAAGGTGGTGGGGGCGAGGAGCCGAGGCTGAGAGTGATCCGGCTCGAAACCGTAAAAGGTAGCCCGCGAGTTGAGGGTAAGAGCAGTGGGCCGTGCATGCCCACACCAATGGGCCAAACGTACGCCTTTGGCGTAACAAGATAAGCAGCAAGGACTGCTGGACTGGCCTTCGCGCGGTCGTCGGCCAATTCCAGGGGATGTTGATGAGCGGCCGAGCTGTTCGCGGTATTTAGCGGTCTGGCTCGGGCAGCGTTTTAATCCGCACAAGGGCTCGCTATACTCGCGCGCGTGCACGGTCAAGCAGTTGACTTGGCAGACTGCCCCAGTCGACTCCTGACGGACGATCCATCCGAGGAGGATCTGCTCGGATCTCATCAGAGACTAGCCGATCTGATCGCCGAAACAATATCGAGCGATTCTGGAGGCAAAGCGATTGCGCTGACTGGCGGTTATGGCAGTGGAAAGTCCACAGTCATTCGACTCTTACGTGGTGCACTACGGTCACGGAAGTCGATCGCCTCGGTGTTTGTATTCGACTCATGGGCTCATCAGTCTGATCCCCTGCGTAGATCCTTTCTTGAGGAACTGACCCGCTTCCTTGTCGAGGTCAAATGGTTGAAAGAGAAAGAAGGGCAGACCCACCTGGACGCGCTAGGCCGAAGGTCTGAAGAGTCCACTATCGCCACTGAGCCGGTGCTAACTCAAGCAGGTGGACTCGTTGCGATTTCTGCTCTGTTGGTGCCGCTCGGCTACGTGTTGTTGTCCCACTCCTTCGACGACCATTCCAAGGTTCCGGCTCAGTTGTGGGGGGTGCCAACCGTTCAACTCGGGCTTGGGTTAGTGTTCGCGCCGCTCATCGCCGCGACCATCGTCTATTTGTCTTGGCGACCCACATGGAAGTTCTGGACTTCGCGTTTCTGGCGTTCACACCGAAAACCCCATGAGCATGACCGAGTGCTTGGATTCTTCATGCAGAAGTCCCGGGAGCAAACGCGCTCGACAACCTGGCGTACGCCAGAACCGACCACGATCGAATTCCAGTCCACATTTGGAACTTTGCTTCAACAAGCGATAGGTTCAACCCATCGCACACTTGTGTTGGTGATTGACAATCTCGATCGGCTTCCCACTGACCAAGCTCAGACGGTCTGGGCGACTATGCGCACGTTCGTTGAGTTGACTCCGCAGCCGCAGCCAGAGCGGGAGCGCTTGTGGCTTGTTGTGCCGATCGGTTCGTCGGACCTGGATTCGATTTGGCCGAGGTTCGCAGATAGGTCGACGACGACGGTCTTTGACAAGACATTCCAATTGGCAGTACCTGTCTCGCCACCGGTACTCTCGGATTGGCGTGGCTTCTTGCTCAAGCAACTTTCTGTGGCGTTCCCCAAGCACACACCGGTCGACGACTTCGAGCAGATCTATCGGCTGTACCGTTTGAGCCGATCGCGCGACGATCGTCAGGTTACGCCTCGAGAGATCAAGCTGTTCGTCAACCAATTGGTACTCCATCATCGCGAATGGCGCCACCAAATTCCACTTCCAGTGATGGCGGCTTTTGAACTGCATAAAGGGGCAATCGGCGCCGCGCCAGCCGCTCTGACTGCGACAGAGTTCCTGTCGCCGAGTGAACAAGGGATCTTGGGCGATCCTAAGTGGGCGCAAGAATTCGCCGCACTTCATTTCAATGTCCCGTTGGCCAATGCTCTACAGGTACTGATCGGCACTGCACTTGCGACCGCACTAGTCAAAGGTGATAACGATGCTCTTGAGCAGCTAAGCAACACCCGCGGCTTTGAGGCAGTTTGCGAACAGGTGGTCGACGATTCTCATGGTGAATGGGGCCTGCCAGGAGGAGAGGCATTGATTCGGGCGACGTCAGCGCTTTTGATGTTGGGGCGAAAGGGACTCGCGGTTGGCCATGCTCAAAAGCTGTTGATGGATGATTGCCGCCAGCATCAGTCCTGGTCATTAGACGAGGCGCTCGCGGAAGGCATTATTGAGATTGTTGACAGCGTCGAATCGGTTGATGACAGACGCGAACTCTTCCTGAATTTCATTGGCCACGTCACCGCGCCATCCATGCAAACTGGAGCGGAATCTGTCCAAGTCGTGGCGTGGGCGAAGGGTTATTTAAGACTGCTGACGGTTGCCCCAGTAGTCCTCCGAAGCGACGAATTAGCACTGCTTGGTATTCATGGAAGCATTCAGTCTTATATGGGCGTTATCGCTGCAATTGGCGCCCAACGACCGGCCGACCCGTCGGTCCTCCAATACTGCCGACCATTGGACGCCGCTCCGGACGACGTAGTCACAGCACTGGTGGAACGTGTGACGAGTAAGCAGTTCTCGAACGATGACGCGGTAACCATCGGAGTGCTTCTGACCATGCGTTTGAGTTGGCCCTGGCCCGCCTTTCTCAATGCAGCCAACGCACGGTTAAGCGACTTCACGAGTCCAACGGCTGTCGAGTCGTCGATTGTGCGCAGCTTGCTGCGGCTGTCTGGCGCAAATGTCTCCGCAGCGCAGCAAGTCTTGCAACAGTTGGCAACAAAGGGAGCCTTTCTCCACCAGCTCTACTTAACGCAGGCCGCGGGGGACCCACTTGGCAACAGCCTCTCCTTGCTGGCGAGTGTCATTTACTTGCCTTCAGGCGACTCTGCGTCGACGGAAGGACAAATCGCCAATGGCCAGGCCTATTACAAGCAAGTTGTTGCCAACCCGAGTTCTGGCCCAAGCAACATACGATCGCTTTCGACGTATGCGGAGGGGGGCGCGCTGATCACACAATTGCTCGATGCCGCCAAGACGCATCAGCCGACTCGCACTCTGGTCCAGCAGTTAGTGACCACTCTGCTCGAGCCGGCACCTGCCGAATCTCTCGTGCCACTTCTGGCTACAGACCGGCTCGTAGAGCTACAGGCGCTCTTGCCGCCGACTGGCCTGGCGGCGTTACTCAGAAAGTTGGGCTCAGATCGCCTGTATGCGAATCTGACGTCAGCTGAATTCAATAACGAGATTGCCCCGATCTACAAGCAAGTCATTGAGATTTGGGAGGCGCCTCCGAACTCGTTTACGACGATGCTCGTGGGGGCGCTGCAGAACCTTCCTAAGGATGTCTGGGACAGTGAGCTTCGGGAGGCAGGATCGCTGTTGCCGCTGGCGCTCACGTTGCCTAAGCGCGAAGTTGCAGTCGACCTCGGGCAGCCACTGCAGGATGCTTTACTTGACCTCGCTCGGCACGCGCTGTCCAACCAGGCTCTGCCACCGCAGCCGCCTGAAGGTTGGACCGCGGTAATTCGCCTCCTCGGGACGGGCGCCCAGCGAACATTGATGCGCGACTTACGAGACGAACTCATCAGCCGCCCGGACGGTAACTTGGGACTGGCCCTCCAACTGGGCGGTGATGCGCTGCTAGATTCAGATGTATTGGTCGATAAGGCTGACGACATCGTTCGGCGGGTTGGACGCAGTCTTGTCGACGGATCTGATGCGAGCGCATTGGGATGGCTGGAGAGAGCATTGTCTCCTGATCGAGGGCTCTTGGGCAAAGCTGAGACCGAGACGCGGATCTCGTTCCGCGATCGGGTCACAGCCGTGCTTGATGCTCAAGACACGACTGCACCCGCGACACCTACGCTTGAGCGTCTCAAATCGCTAGCAGATCTGGCAGCGCCTCCTGGGAGTGAAGATGTCGCGGAGAATCAGGTCAGTTGACAAGCTGCTGTGCCCGCACGAAGGGTTGACCTAGATGAATAGCGACGTGCTGCTCGGAGGATTACTCACGGTCGCTGGCGCCGTCCTCGGTGGGGCTTTGGGATCGATCGTCCTCGGGCGACTCGAAAGAAATCGCGAGGAACGACGCAACGGGCGTGATCACGCCACGGCGGTTCGTGCCGTGGCGTTCGAGCTTACGTCCAGCGCAATCGGCCTCTCATTCTTAAATAGTCCTGGTGACGCGGTGGTGGTTTCTACTGACTGCTGCAAGCAGGTACTGCTACCGCTTTACTCTCGGCTCCCCGCGGACCTCGGAAGCCAGGTCGCATTTGCCTATGCGCTGCTGTACACAGGCCGAGGCGGCTCTTCGACGCAAGAAACTGTATCCAAAACGGCCGCTAGCCTTGTGGCTTATGGACGTGGTTTGGGGCTTGAGTTTGCGAATCTGCCGAACGCGTGACGGCAGAGCTTGACATGAGCGCTCACTAAGTCCCTTACTGCTCAGCGGGAGTGGAGACCAACCTCTTCATCACGGTAGTCGGAGGCGCCATGGCCATACTCGTGGCTGACGTCATTCGGGCATTGGCGAAACGCGCTGGACATGGGCGCCTAGCCTCTTGGGAGCTTGCTTGGGCGGTGGTTCTTCTGGTTCCGTATGCCGCTTTCGTCGCGTTTTGGGTTGGGCACTCTATTGACGGCGTAGTGGGCATTTACGGAGTGGTTCTCGGCCTTGTCCTATATTCGGTGGCGTACATCGGTGGTCTGCTACTGATTCCGTTTGTATGGAACGGATTGATCGCTGCGCTTGAGGCCCGTCCGCCGATGCGATAGCGTCCCGGAAACTCCTCCGCAACAACAGCACAAGGTCCGCGATTTCGGGCTAGAAACGACTTGCTTTCCGCAAGTACCCGTTATCAATTTCTACCCACGTGGCGAGGGTACCGAGGGAGAACCGGGCAACGTGGGACGGTGTTGATAATGGTCGCTTACCGTTAACCTGAGCCCTACCGGAAAGTTGCATCCTTTGGCGGGACAACTGGGCTAACAGAACGTCCATCACACATGCAGCATCGCGTGCATGATCGGGCGATTGGGAGGAGTTCGGAATGGAAGTTCAGGCCACCTGGATCGTCAAAGTCGAGATGAAGGATCCGCAGGTTCTTCAATTTCCTGCAACAGGGGATCCGGCCTACACGAAAGACGATGTCGACTTAATTTATCGGCGACTGCGCGATGGCTTGCCACTTGACGCCCCGCGCCGCTTAGCCTACGCCTCCGTTAGCGGCGGAGTCTTAACTGCGTTCTTTGAGACCTCGACACGACCCTCAGAGGCTGAGTGCCACGAGCTCTTTCGGTTGACTATTAAAGCCCTACCCATATTCCGTCGGCCGCGGACATTCGACTGCGTGGAGACCTTTGCTGGCATTCAGACTGAAATCCGCTATTTAGGCTAGGCGGTCAGCACTAAGGACCCTTCGCCAACCTAAATGTGAACTCGACGCGCTGTTTGGCACCTGGGATGTCGACACCCGGTCTCCCGCTCCAGTACCAAATCCGGCAAGAGGGTGCATTGCGTGGCGCGCGTCCTCACTAAATGGGGTTAGTAAGTGGCGTCGGTCATGTCACGATAGGGCTCCCGTAGCGTGAGCTCAGGAAACCAGCGGTGGCTGCCGAGATCAAGTCGGACAGGCATCACATCGCCGCTCTCGAGGTGCCCGACCAGCTCGATGCTCTAAGCGCACGATGCCGGTCGCCCGGCGCGGGCCGGGGTTAAGCTGAGCGCCGAGCATGAGCATCGATGCGGCCGGCCTTGTCGGCGACGTTGGCAGGCACGTCCCCGCATATTCCTCGGCTCTCCGACCCCGCCCAAGCGATGAGCTCGCCGAATGGGGCGGCCCTGCGCTCGTGCTCGGGAAGCGCGTGCTGGACCTCGGGTGCGGCGACGGCCGCTTCGCTCTGGGCGTTGCAGCGTTCGCGGCAAACGTGGAGGGGCTTGATCCGGACGAAAAGGGAATCGCAGCCGCGAAGAAGGCCGCCAGGAAAGCCGGTGCACGAAACGTGCGCTTCGGCGTCGGGGCGGCGCAACGGCTGCCGCATCCAGACGGAGCATTTGACGTGGTGATCCTTTCCTGGACTCTTTGATGAATCGCACGCAAGGGCATGGTCCATGCCCTGCGCGAGGTGCACAGGGTCCTCGCACCCGGCGGGATCCTGATCGACGCCCGGCCTGATTCACGCGTAGCGGCGTACGCGGAGCGCCGAAAGCGGCGAGGATTCCAGCGATTCGGCGTCGTGAACACGTCCCGGCGAGAACTGACGAACGATCGAGCGTCGGACTGCGCGATCGCTCGCGCCGTCCATGAGGGAATGTTTAAACGCAGGCGTCGAGGCCGTTTTTGGCACGGCGTCCCATTCGGCAGCCTCGCGGAGCTCCGCAAGTATCTCTGGGAGCACCTCCGTTTCGTGCGGCGTGCGAGGTGGGTGGTCGATGAGGCGACGCGAACGCGCTACGCGAACGAACCGTTCGTCATTCGCCGGGCCGTGCGCTACGAGATCCTAGAGCGCGCGACGCGTTAGGACGGTACGCAGCACGATTCGGGACCGTGACGCCCTTTCGACAAGCTTGTGGTCGGCAGTCCTGCGCGCGCGTCCGTTGATCACCGGCGGTTGGTATCGATAAGAGATCCCTATCGCTAGCTAGCCCGTAACGCTGGCGAGACAGTAAGCTCACGAGATGGGCGGCAGCATCGGCGAAGAGCCGGAACGGCGCGTCGTCGAGACGTGAACCTCCGCCGAACATGAGGACGACGCTCGACGAAAGTCGCTCCGGCATCACGACGGTGACGAGCTTTGCGCCTCCGGGCAGCAGCGAGACTAAGCGCCGCAATAGCAAACCGCCGACCGCATGGGAAATGGCGCACCGATTGACGAAATACTTCGTCGAGCTCTACCCGCGGCCTCTAAGGGGCTATGTTCGGTTTAGCCTGAAGCTAATAGCAGGCACAGCACTTCTCTTCGCGTTCCTATACATAGCGGTTGAGCTAGTGACTGCTGGGAAGTGGCTATTTCATCACTAGCTCGTAGCCTCGGATGACCCGCACCGCCGCCGCTTCTGAAAGCAATTTGACAGCAATGCCGGCGAACAGCGGTGGATGTCCACGGACAAATTCGGGGCTATTGGGGGCACTCTTGATTTTGAGTGGACGTCAGTCGATGGCCCCAACCAAGGGCTGAACCTACCGTAACGCGAACCAATCGATCACGCTGGCCGGTACCGCGATCACCCTTGGGCGGGCCAAAGGCCCGCACTGTTGTGACCCTACGCCGAATGGCTCGCCTACTGAGTGCTTTGCGAGCGATCCCGTTTCGATCGACCAATGCGGAATGACTGGAACAGCTTCCACGACTTGACAGCCACGGCTAGAGCGATGAAGAGAAAGCCAAGATCAAGCACGAGGAACATCGCCGGGATCAATCCGTCACCGACGTAGACGAGCTTCGGAACAAGACCGATCAGGACTCCGACGCAGGCAATAACAAAGGCAAGCCCGAAAAGGGCGTACACACGGCCAAGGTTTCGAATTAGAAGAGGCGTAATCGACTCAGGCGCGGGAATTCCCCAATACTCGTTCGTCCAGAACCGAGCGAAGGGGAGCATTGCGAGGCCGGCCGCCGCCACGACTAGGAACAATGTCGCAAAAGCGAACCCCGTAAGCCGAAGGTGTGATTCAGGCAATCCGAGCCCCAACGCAAGCAGAGCGACTCCGGCGAAACAGCTGATTCCCGCGATGATCCCGGTTGGGCGTCGGCCTTTCCTCCCGTCCCTCAAGATGCCTGCGAGGCGACCGGTTGAGGCCACGACTAAACCGAAACACGCTAGGGCGAGGCTGACGACTAACGCTATTACGCCGAGATTGAGGCTGTATTCCGCGAAACCCGGAGGCACGCGCGCAGCTTAAGACACGCTCCCTAAGTAATGTCCACCAACCGTCAAGGAGGAGTGGCTGCCGTGGATACGGATCTTTGGCAGGCCAGCGTCACTGATGGCTTTGTGGAAAATGCGATTGAGTTGCTCCCTTGCAAGGGGCTTCCATCCAGTTAAGTACCGCGATAGGCGAAAGTCTCTGGATCGTCAGGCGCTCGCGCGTCGCCTAATTGCTGCAAAGCTATCGCCGCGACAAATCGGACATCCGATTCTTCATCCCTGAGTGCAGCTGCCAATAGGTCGCCGGCGCGAGGGAGAGCCAGGTCGGCGATCGCACTGATGGCCGCGCAACGTACGGCCTCGTCAACATCGGTTACGGCATTAATCAAGGCGTCATGTGCCCGTGAGTCACTCGGAAATCGGGCCTTCAGGCGAGGGACTGCTTCCATGCGGACAAGGGGGTCAGAGGGATCGCGTACAAGGGCGATCAGGTCGTCACATTCGACTGCTGCCTGAGCGACGCGGGATGCTGCACTAGCCGCCAGACGTTGCGGACTATCCTCCCAAACAACCTTGATCGGTCCGATTGGACCAATCCATATCTCGTGTGGCAAGTCTGCCCAGGATCGTCGGCTAACGATGTCGCCATGCGATATCGGCGGACTCGGCACCGGCGTCTCCAGCTCGATCGTGCGATTAGGACGATCATGGTTGTAGTAACACACAAACTCCGTGAGAAAGGCGAGCAGATGCCGCTCGTTCAACACGATGACGTGGTCAAGACACTCTTGGCGAAAGGTCCGAGAACGGCGCCTGAGGCGTGCTGTCGACCGCGTCTTCTCGAGTGTCGAACTGCGCAGTATTCGCGACCCGAAAAACGATACCCGGGACGTCGCCTCGGCCGAGGATTTGCATTCGGCGAATACGAACGACTGTTATCCGATCCGGAGCGCTGGGACCGATTGTTGCGGAGAAGCCTTACCCGACCGAGAGCCTTCATGTCGCCTCTCAAACGGGCGACTTTGTCCGTGGACGTCCACCATTGTTCACCGGCATTGTCACCGCGTCTATGCGAGGGCGGCATGAGCGATGCACTTTTGCCGCCCTACAGGGTGAGCCAGTAAGCCAGGAACGTCAGCTGGGAGCTCAACCAGTTCGGCGTGCCTGTGCGATTCCTCATCCACGACCACGATTTCAAATACGGCGGAGGCGCGGACCTCGTGTTTGAGAGCGAAGGTATTCGGGTGATCAAGACTCCGATCGGATGGAGCGCCAAATCGGCTCGACCAGGCGTGAATGCGAATGCCTCGACTGGATTCTGATTCTCAATCGGCGACACCTCGAGCGGGCTCAGTGAATGTCTCGAGCACTACAACCAGGCTCGTCCTCATCGCGGCTTCGATCTTGCGACACCGATCGCACGCTCGGATCCGGTGCTGGCGGTGGACCAGTCGTCTGCCACGAGAGACTGGGCGGACTGCGGCGCGAGTATCGGCGCGAGCCTGTGTCGGCCGCAGCGTAGATCGTGTGTGGTCCCTACGTCTGTCCTGTGGCGCTCGCGTACGTCACGGCCTTCCCCAACAAGGGGATCGAATCTGGCGATTTCGACGGCGCGGACGAGTTTGTGTGCCCCTCAGCGTGCGCCACACGCTGGCCCCCAGATCGCAGGTCTCTATCGCCGGGTCAAGTCAAGATGCTTTAAGGAGGTTGAATAGACCACAAGAATGACAACGCGCCGTCTTCAGGAACGCTGTGGCGCCGTACGGCTTTACCGGCCGGTTCTCAACCCGATCTCAGCCTAACGCCGGCTTGTCGCGCGTAAACTGAGTTCACGAGGCTTACGTTGATCATCGCGATGTGCTGGCGGATCGATTATCTCGACAGTCTGTTGCCCTTTGAGCCGCAGCGTCGCTACTGTGTTGTATTGAGATAGATTTGACAATTGAAGACAACACGCCATGCACAAGACGTGCCTCCCGCGCTCATCTTAGGCACGCGGTGGCGAGCTTTCTAGTTGTGGTTGGTCTGGCGAGCTGCAACCCAAATACCACGCAAGGTTCGTCGAGTTCTCAGAGCCCCGTTCGCACAGAGATAAGGTTTGAGGTTCTTGCTGGATCCCCCAACTGCCGTCTTCCAATGGCGACTGCTGTCAAGGGCGACGGTGGCTTCCTAGACTTCGGCTCTGCATCCTTCGAAACTGATCCGCGTAGCGTGGGCTCTTGGGATCGAGCAATTCGCGTTTGGGTTCCTGCCCAGCAACAAGCGATCTCTCCGTCGGGGGATGCCTACGCGTATGTCCAAAACCGAGGAATCGTCGAATCGGTTGTGGTTCAGACTCTGAAGCCCGTTCACAGCTATGAGGTCTTCAGCGGCGGAGGTCTGTCGATAATCGGCTTCACACGGGAGGGAGTATATGTATGGCAGCTAGGTGTGGACACAAACCGATTGTGGCTTGCAGGTCCCCATCGTTCCTCCCCGATGCTTGTCGACGCTGAATCCAAAAATGAGGTGTATTGGCTGCGCGTTGGCGAAGGTGTTGTTTGGGGCAGGAGGATAAATGCCGACCCGACCGGTGTAGAAACATTAGTTGCGCTTAATCTGGCGACCGGTGAAAAGACTGATTGGTTCGGGGCGCAAGCGGCGACGTTGAACGTACTGGGTCTGGCACGTGATGGCGTTCCTGTCGTCGCAGCATTTTCGAACGTTGGTGTCCGACTCATCGAAGTGGAAGCGCGAAGCGCGGTAAAAGAAATCGCGTCGTTCTCGTCAAATCCGGGCTTCACCAGTGCCCATTCTGACGAATATGGCACGTGGTTTGCGAGCGGCGCTGGTGTGTGGCTTTTCAATGGATTCGAGTTCACGAAGGTAGCCATCGTACAGAGGTCGGGGACCGGCACCGGCACCGGCACACTACCCGCCCCGGTACAGTTGGATGTGGCGGGCTCTTGTGAGGGTTGATTCGGATCGAACTTCGAACTTTGACGTGCCCTTTGTCGTAGGTTGTCTCGTCTATTGGCTGACGAGCTGAGGACTGGTAGCTCCAGATCCTTTTAGAGCGCCCGATCCGATATTGATTTGGACCAATCGCGCAGGGGGATTTGCATGGTCAGGCGTCAACCGCCCCAAGTGCGTCAACCCGACATCAACCCCCCACTTGACAAGTTAAGGTACTTCTGTTAAATCAAGTGATCGAGTTCGTCGCACGTCAGACACGGAAGTAAGGAGAAGACCGGTGTCGCGCCGGCAGTTGGTTGCCCCGGTCCTGATTCTTGTCGGAGTTGCGCTGGCGATCGCGCTTACTACTGCAGCCACGCCGTCTCCAACCCCGACCGACACCAACTTTTTCGCTGAGGTCTCAAATAGCCATCTCGCGGACACGGGGATCGTCTTATCGCCTCCAGATCCAACTGAGGCGGCCCTTACTACCTCAAGGGCGGCTGAACAGGCCGCCCTACGAGTCATGTCACGACAGTCGATTCGACGAACCGTTCTTCTGAATGTTCATTTCACAGTTAGCCCGCGTCCTGACTGCCTTTGCTGGGTCATTTCGATGTGGCCGCCGGGCGGCTTAACGTTATCGTCGGGCCCGGCGCCAGCAAGCGGCGCCAGGGTTTCAGCCACTGGGCATCTCATTTTCAGACTAGCCTTTGTTCGGGCGGACACTGGCGCCTTCGTTTTACTGGTGGAAGAGGGAACACGAACGTGATCGCGTTTAGACTGCCTCTACGGCGGCGCCAGGAGTAGTTCACGCATGCTCCGGGGATCCCGCGCCGAGCGTAGCCAGCCAATCGATGCCCAGGTGGCCATGCTTTGTATCGCTGCATTAATTGCCGCCGGCGCCGTCTCACTTAGACCGATCGTGAATGCCTCCGCTGGCGACTGCGCTTACTATGGGCAACCGTACCTAACACCTGGCTTCTCGTCGCGCAGCACAAGCGACTGGGTGACTCAGGCGCCTCATCGTCACACAGGCTGGGCGAAGAGTATCCCAAATCTAGTAGGGGTCCAGTCGGCGATTAAGGTTATGAACCCGTGGGTTGAACCGAACCAACCCTCACGCGACGCTGTAAGCGCTTGGGTGATGCTCGTAGGCGGCGGGCTCTACGCGCAAGTTGGCTGGCTTCAATATGAATATCAGTTGCAGAGCTATAGATTTCTTGAGTGGGCGACTCCTTTGACCAATCCCCCGTTCCATCGCGAGGTCGATATAGGTCTTAACGCTGGCGACACCCACACTTTCAAAGTTACCTATGTCGCCCCCTCAGGTCCGTTCGAGTTCTGGTACGACGGAGCAGTATATGCTCGCAGTTCGGGTATCAACTTCACTCCAGACAATGCCCAAATCTATACGGAGACTTGGACGCGACAAACGCAGTTTGCCGGCGACACCTCCCAGCCGGAACAGTTCACTCAGTCGTACCTCTGGGCCCCGAACCAAATCAATTTCCAAGGGACATCAAATAACGCGGAACCTCAGTGGTCAGGAGTTTGGGATGACGGCCAGACAACAGCAATGACTGCGGATTTCGCTTGTGGGGCGCAGACAGCGTTCAACTGGTACGACAGCGCTAGCCCGGCATTCTCCTCGGACGACTTCCATATCCTGAATGCGATCGGTTCGGGCAGTAACGTCTCCGCAGCGCTCCCGGCTAGATCAGCCGGGCAGGGAGGCCTACCCTGGTGCCCCGCTTGTTACCTATATTCCGGTACTCGCGCTAGCGGCAATTTTGCAAATCAGGCGGGCGGCCCTCTGCGGGTTGGTTCGTCGGCTGGATATTTACTTGCTTCGCAGCGCGTGATCTATAACCAATCTTTTAGCGAAGTCAACGGAGTTCAGAATCGACTCGCTTCAAATAGGCTCTATTTCAATTGGTATGACAACACTGGGCCTTTTACGACCGACAACATTCACATCAGCAATTTAGGCGGCGCGATCACCTCGGGCACGATTGAAATGCTCGGACCAACGTATCGCTCAATGAACTTCTCAGTGTCCGGAGCCAGCGGCATGAATTATTCGTTTCCGGCAGGTTCTGTGGGCGGGCCTATCGTGATCAATGTCACGAATGGAGGGCCAGCAGTGTTGGCGTCCCAGCGGGTGTTAACGGGAGGATTTGGCTTCAATGAATTGAACGCGCTGACATCCTTTTACGGGTCCACCACGGCCAATTTCCCGTGGTACGACAACAGAGCAAGCTTTGGTTTTGCAGCAGACGCTATTCACGTAACCAATGTTGGCAGCTCGGCAACCACCATAACCGTCAGCGGCGCGGGCCAATCTTGCCAACTTGGAAGTATCGCGCCCAATCAGACTACCTATTGCTCGTTTCCAGCCAACACACTTGGCGGGCCGATCACGGTCTCCACTTCGCCTTCGGGTCAGATTATTGCGACCCAACGCGTTCTGTACAACAATTCATTTTCTGAGGTGCCTGGAATGACCAGCCTCGCCGCGACCCACTATTTCAGTTGGTACGACCGGGCTTCCAGCGGTTTTTCGGGCGACGATATAATGATTACCAATCCCAATCTTGAGTGGGTGGCCGGAAGGGTCGTCATCCCAGGTTATCCGGCTCAGACATTTTTTGTGGATCCAGGTAAGACTGCAGCGGTGTCCTTTCCCATAGGGACCATTGGAGGTCCCATCACAGTTCAGGTAACCAGTCCAAGCTACTCTGCAATCTACGCATCCAAGCGGACGACCTACTACTCCTCCTTCCATGAGGTGAACGACCTAAGCGACCCTTAGATACTCGTGCTAACTCTGGTGCCAATCGATCATGCGCCAAGCCGTGAAGGGCGGCAAAAGTCGATCAGGATCGTGCACACGGTGGCGCGCCATACCCTGATATTCTGCCGCGCCGGTGCTGCGCCTCCTCTTGATGCTGCTTCGCGTTGTTATTGATGGCTGTCGTTCCCACCGAGACCTTGCGCTCGAGAATCTGGTCCTGCGACACCAACTCGAGGTGCTCCTTCGTCGCAAGCCGAAGCCGCGCCTGCGCAACCGGGTGCCAGGTGTGGGGTTCAAAAATCACGTCTGAGGCGCACTCACTGTGGCTGAGCGCGTAGTCACCCGGGCCAGCTAGGATTTCGCGCCGGGGTGCTGGTTTCTCTGCTCTATTCGCTGCTTCGGGCTTTGCTAGACGTGATTGCGACCAATCACGGTGATCAGGCTCGGCTCCAGGCTGAGGTGCTGGCACTCCGGCGCCAAGTTCAGGTCCTCGGGCGCCAGATCAAGCGAGTGCGGTGGACGCCGGGTGACCGGATGCTAATGGCGGCACTAGGCGATCGCCTTCCACAATCGGCATTGGCAGGACTGCTAGTACAACCTGAGACCGTGCTCGGCTGGCATCGGGCCCTGGTACGTCGCAAGTGGGCCGCGTACCTGCGTCGCCCAAGGCGGGGCAGACCGCCGACCTTCTCCTGCCTTCGACATCAGCATCTGTCGATGCGACCCTCGCCTGATGCAGGGCTAGTCGGCAGATTCGAGTTCCGAGAATCTAGAGCATGATTGGCCACAAATGGAAGGTCTGGTGACAGCCTGCAACTCATGGAGCTGGCCTGTCGGCGCCGGCTCCTGGCTGGCATGCTGGTGGCGCGCGCCAGCCGTGAGCTCGGCGCCTACTGTGGCGTCGTAGCTCCGCGCGGTGTTTATGAGGATTTCCTTGGAGACCTGCCGTAAATGAATGACAAGCAACCGCCAAACAGGCTTAGGTTTATCGGGCTCGTTCTCATGCTGCTCGTCCGCGGCGTGCTCTTGTGGGTTGTCATTCCAGCGTCCGCTATCTGGTGGCTCACTGCAATTCCTGTCAATGCACTTATGCGCAAGCAGTACATCAGCCTTGGGCAGACGATCGGTTGGGCCGATCTCAATCTGATGGCGCTGCTGAATCTCGGGCGCCTGAACCCGTTCGTAAGCTGGTCGAAGGCCTCGAATGTCGAGCACAGGGTTAGCTTGATTGACCCCGCCTGACCCTAACTCAAAATAGGGAGCCCAATTACTAGAACCCCCGGCGTCTCGTTGTCCGTACAGACGACTCAACCAATCCGTTTTGAGTTCAGCAGTAACTGTGGTGGACCCCTGTGTTGTTGCGTCTCTACATGCGAGTCGTCCCAGTCGTCCGGTCATCCGAACGGAGACGATCAAGACGACGGACGACTCGATGACTAGAGACGACTCTGTATCTATTAAGGAATGAAGGCTCTAGAGCCTGGGAGTCCAAGGCGCTCGATTCCAGACCAGATCCATGAACGGATGAGCCTGATCGAAAACGGTGCGGAGCCAGCCGTCCCCAAACCGTCGGCGATAGAAGCCGATTGCCTCGACCGCTGCGGCCCGTTGGTCGGACGAGAGATCGGGTTCGTCGGTTTCGCGAGCTACTGAAGCCAGTAACCGATCCCACTGAGCGTATTCGTCTAGGAAAGCTTTGTGCCTGACGGCGAAATTCTCGGTCTGCGTCCTCCAATCCACATCTTAACGTGCCATTTGCAGACCATTCGCGAGACCTTGATGTAAGCTGCGACCAACGGTCCTGGAATCAGCTCTGACGGTTTTCAGACCGTTGCGTTATCGGTCCGCGCGGACAATTTCGAATACGAATCAGTGGCTGGAGTCTCGAAAACCGTTATGGGTGCAAGCCCATCGAGAGTTCAAATCTCTCCCTCTCCGCCAAATTCGAAAGCCATTGCGGTTGGGTCCGATTCCGACCGACACGCGCGAAGAGAACCTTACTGGCCGCTGTTGAGGCGTCCTGGGTGGGTTCGATTCCCATCCATCCCCGCCAATTTCGGTGGTCGTGACAGCCAAGATGACAGCTATAGCACCTCTTTGTTGTTGACACCACCGACACTGTCGTCCCAGACGTCACGCTCCTGACATTGAGATGGTCTTTCCACTTGGAAAGTTATGCAGTAGGCTCGGACGATGAGTGAGAAAACGGTCGGGTCAGTAGCGGAGCAGTATGGCCAGCGTGGCCTTGCGGAGCGAATCATGAGTGCAGTTCGTCAGGCTTTCCCCGAAGGTGCATCCTCAGACGAGTTCGGCGACTTTGACCACTACCACGCCGGCGGCCGCGCTGCGACTGAAGCGCTGGCAGCCGCCGCCGATCCTGCGCGTGGATGCATAGTCCTGGACGTAGGTGCTGGCCTGGGCGGACCTGGACGCTGGCTTGCCACGCACTACGACTGTCAGGTGACGTGCCTAGACATAACCCCCGAATACTGTGAAGCTTCGGAGGCATTGACCCAATTCACTGGTCTCGCGTCTCTGGTCAAGGTTCAGCAGGGAGACGCGTTACACACTCCTTTCGATGATCAAGCCTTCGACCTGGTCTGGGCGCAGAACGCCTTCATGAACATCGAAGATAAGAAAGGACTGTTCAAAGAGATGCGCCGAGTGCTCAAGCCAGAAGGAAAGCTAGCGTTCATGGAGGTCATGGCCGGCCCGACCCAAGGGTCGCCTCACTTTCCTCTCCCATGGGCGGATCGACCCGAGCTCAGCTTCCTCGAGCAGTCCGAGAACTACCGCAAGAAGATCGAAGGCGCCGGTCTGGAAGTGCTGCTGTGGGAAGACATGGGACCTTGGCTTTCTACTGTGACGGCTAAGCCCGACTCCGGCGGACTCGAAACAGATATCTACGTAGACAACCTTTCGGGAAAGCGGGGAAATTGGGCGCGCAGCCGCACGGAAGGCACGGTGGTTCAATGGCGAGCGGTCTGCACAAGACCGTGACCACACTGGCAGGCGAGCGCCTCCGAGGAGGCGGTGCATGAGGGACCTCGAACCGTTCTTCGCGCTCTACGCGGATCGGTATATGGCCTCAGATGTCGACGCGGTCAGCGCGATGTATGAGGCGCCGATGCTGGCGCTTCGAGAGGGCCGCGTCATCCACCTCGCCGACAAGACAGCGGTGCGCGGGCACCTAGCGGACGTTATGGCCGCTTACGCGCGTTCGGGCGCAGCTCGAGCCGACATCGCCGCGCTCGACGTCGTTCCGCTCGGCAAGTCAAGCGTGTTCGCTACTGTGAGGTGGCAGGTGCGTGACGCGAGCGGCGGCCTCCTTAAGGAGTTCCGGACCACGTACCACCTCGTCCTGGTGACTGAACACTGGCGGATCCTGTCGTACACGAATCACGACGACTGACCGCATCAGGTGGGTCGATCATCGCGGTTCACGCATGGATGCGCGACTCATTGGATCGAAGTTGGAAGGACCGTCATGGACTGTATTGGACGCTAGACGTGCGGTCTTCAAAACCGTTTGCGGGGCGCTGTTGAAACGTCCTGGGTGGGTTCGATTCCCATCCATCCCCGCCAGCTTTGGCCGGCATCACAGCCAAAATGACAGCCAGATTCGTGCCTAACCGATGAACACTCGTGTCGTTACGCGAGCCGCCGCCCGAGTTGTGCTCCTCGATCCCCGAGGCCGAGTCCTTCTGCAAGAGATCAAGGCGGACGCCTCTACCGCCAACATCGGGATCACGCCCGGTGCGGCCTTGCCCCAGGCGAGACGCACAGAGCAGCTGCGCTAAGGGAGCTGCGTGTGGAAGTTGGTCACGTGCCGGTTCAACTCGGCCCGTGTGTCTGGGTTCGCGAGCATGAATTTCACTTCCGAGGCACTCGATATCGCCAGCGTGAGCGCTTCTTTCTCGTTCGGACCGAAACTTTTCGAATTGATTCAAGCCAAATGCAGGAGGAAGAAATCGAACTGGTGTTAGGCCACCGTTGGTGGAGCGTAGACGAAATAGAGACAACCAGAGAGACCGCATTCGCGCCGCGGCTGCTGGCGCATTACCTGCGCCCGTTGGTCGATGGTCGCATTCCAAAACAGCCGATCAACGTCGGAGTCTGACGACTGGGCCCGCTAAGTTTCACCTTCGAGCTCGGCGTCCGCGACCCGTCTCAGCAAATCTGCTTCTCGTTCAATGAAAGTCCAGGTCAGCTCGAGGTCAAGCACATCTACATAACCGTGGACAACGATGTTCCGAAAGCCACGAATGCCTCGCCAGTCGATGTCCGGATGTCGACCCTTGGCATCATCAGAGAGATTGGTCGCCGACTCGGCCATCGTCTGCAGACGCCACAGCATCCCGCTCTGCAACAACGTGTCGCTAAGGAAGGCTTCGCGACCTCGTTTCCGCCATTCAGCAATAAGGTGCGCAGACTCGGCAATGTGTTGGAGGTTTCGCCGGTCCTCGGGCGTCAGAGAGGAACTGCCTCGCTGAGAGCCCGTTGCGATCCGGCGCCCTTGAGCGATCGCTCAGTAACCACGTGCACGGGCTTGCCAATCAACTCGGACACTTCATCAAGAAAACCTCCGACAGCCAGAATTGACCGTCCAGACTCAACTTCGACTAGGAAGTCGACGTCACTGTCTGCGCTGGCATCACCTCGCGCGACCGACCCGAATACCAGGATGGCACCAATGCCGCGACGCTGGGCGATCTCCGCGATTTGAGGACGGAATCGACGCAGTTCATCCAGTGTCATTTGAGGTGATTGTGACAGCCAGGATGACAGCCAACATGCCGGACAACGCCGGACGAGGGCGCATGACGGTGGAAGGTCCGAACGAGCGATCGCGCGACTACCCTCGCGCGCGTCTTCATCTTAGTGAGCGGTGGGGGAGATGCTGTCGATAGGGGGCGCCTATCTGAACCAAATCCGGGCGCGCTCAGGAGCTGGATAGCCAGTGCTCAGAAGAGGGTAAGGGAGGGTCAAACGTCAGGCTCCTTCCACCTCAGCGAATGCTTGGCTCGCAGGCATCGATGAGCCGCGCTCCCACGCCGCCAGAAAATGCGCGTCGCCCAACTGTTTCCTGGCCAGTGCGCTGGCTTCGTCGAACAAGGGCTTGTCACCGGGGTCGAAGATCGCGTCATTCGTAGCCAGGATCGCCTCCGACGCGGCCAGCAGTGATGCTGCTCGATTCGCGTCACCCTTCCGGGCTGCGATCGAGCCCAGGGCGAGAAGGCAGTACGCGCTATCAGTTGGCCGCACGCCGCGCGTGGTTCCCTCGCGTAAGAGGCGCAGGCTCTCCCGGGCAAGCCTCTCCGCTTCGTCAATGTTGGCCGCCTGGATCTCAAGGAACGCCTTGTTGTTGAGTTCGATCGCGAGCATGCGCACATCGCCCGCCTCCTCGCTGTACGCGATGCTCTTGTCATACAGCTCTCGAGCCCGAGGGATGTCGCCTTCGAGGCGGGCGGACTCTGCCAGCAGGTGGATGGGGCTGGTTACCTGCGAGCGGTCTTCCAGCTGTTCCCAAAACGGGCTGGCCTGCACGCATAGCGACCTCACCTTGGTGTGGTCCTTCTCCCTGAATGCGATTCGAGATAGTCCGATCAGCCCTCTCACGATGGTGGCGGGGTCATCGATCTCGCGGCCGATCGAGAGACTTCCTTATTGAGCTGCCGAGACTTCTCCTGGTCGCCCTTGCGGAATGCGGCGAGGCCCTCTTCGTACAGAGCGGTAGCCGCGACGATCCGGTCCGCTTCCATCCCAGACACCGACCACATTATGAGCGTCGAATCGAGAGACTTCGGCTCGGGCAAGAGCGGAGGAATGCCGCTTTTTGGAAAGGCCTCCAACAGGTCGGTCTTCACCGCGACATGTGTGCCAAATTGGGGGTTCGCAGCGCCCGTAGGGCCCTTTTGTGCCCAAATGGCGGAATGCCCGGAACTGGGTGGTAGATGCTGACCCACTGAGCGTGGGCCCGCCCTAGGACATAGACTTCAACGCTGCGCATGGCTGAACTTCTGCAGAGGTCCCCTGCCGGCATCGCGGTCGATCACCGATTTCGCTGCTTGAGCTGCGGCGGACCGGAGTATCAGGCCGTCCTGGACGACGTCCCTGACCGCCTGATGCGATTGAGTGGGCGGTTTAGCTACGGAAAGTGTGCCCGCTGCAATCTGGTTCAGATCCGAGAAGTACCTGCCGACCTGGGCCAATACTATGCAGGCTACGGGCGGCACAGCAAAGAATCGCGAGCGTACGCGTTCTTCCGCCGAGTCGTCACGGGGCGTTGCTATTCGTTCCCTCGCGGCTTGGGCAGACGCCTCCTGGATGTTGGGTCCGGTAACGGATGGTACTTGCAGGCAATGACCCGCCGAGGGTGGGTGGCCACCGGGTATGAGCTGGACGCTGCACACGCCAACGACCTTTCTCGGCAGATCGGCCTTCCTGTCATGTCCGAACTTCAACAGCTGAAGCGGGACTCAGATCGTTTCGACCTGGCTACGTTCAACTTCTCGCTCGAGCATCTGGCACAGCCGCGGCAAACTCTCGAGGCCGTTTCTGATGCGCTGAAACCCGGCGGGCAGGTAATCATCGTGGTGCCCAACTTCCAGAGCCGTGAAGCTCGCATTTTCGGTCGAAAGTGGTTCCATCTGGACGCTCCACGGCACATCACCTTCTACTCGAAGGATCAGCTGGCGAAATTGCTGACCGAGACAGGTTTCAAGGACGTCCAGTTCACCGACATTCCTGTCGCAACCGGGTTCGCAGGAAGCCTGTCCTATCTGATATTCGGCTACCTTCACCCCCTCGTCTGGTATCCGGCCATCTTGCCGGGGATGCTCTTTTCATTGCTCGTGCGGGACGGAAACTTCCGCGTGTCCGCCGTCAAGGCGTAGCGACCTCTCTGTGAAAAGACTGGTGGCCATCCTGCGGTCGCGCGGTGGCATGGTCGCGATCCTCGGTGCCATATGTGTTCTTGCCGGCCCCAGCATCGGCACCATCGGGGCGGCGGACTCCAATGCAGCGCTCGAGATCGCGGGCGCTGCGATCCTGCTGGCCGGCTACCTGATCATCGCGGTCGGCATCGTGATGATCGTCGTCGCTGTGCAGCGGGCCCGCAGCGATTCAGGACCGAACAAGACCTAGGCGGCGCCGGGTAACAAACGGCTGAACACCACCAGCCGGTGGTCGTATGTGCGCGTGCCGGGCAAGTACTGGCCGAAGCACGTGATCAGCACCAGCTGCTGCTGCGTTGTAGGCCCGAACACCTGCATTTGGGTAGCAGTGGTCAGGTCTAGAGAAGCCACACGAGTCACCTGGTAGGCGAGCTCGCCGCCGCCCGCGTCCGAGACGCGGATCACGTCGCCCTGCCGCACATTCTCCAGGTGGCCGAATAGACCGGGAGTACTGATGCCGCGGTGTCCCGCGATCACCGTTGACCCCGCCTGGCCCGGCCGCGCGCCACTCGACAGCCACGCCGACACCCACAGGTTGTCGGGCACGGCCATCGAGCCGTCAGAGAGCAGGCCGACGCTGGCCACCGGCGCGTCTATGGAGATCGACGGGATGCGCAGCCTGGACGGAGTGATCGGGCCCGCGGCAAGGTGGAAACTTTCCTCTACGGGCGGCGGGGCGGGCTTGGCCTTCGTGACCACCGTGTCGGCGATCACCTCAGCGACAGCATCTTCGGCGATTGGCGCCGCCGCGGCCATGGGCGCTGAAGGCGACATCAATGCGCTCGATAGGGGAGAGCAGGCAACCACACAGAGAAGGACTGAGATTGCGCGGAAGTTCGGCCGCCGGCGGCGATGCCGGAACCGGAGAGACCTGCCGTCGATCGCCATCACCCCAACGCAAGCGATCACTGCCAGCGCGGCGAGCACCAAGAAGTTAGACGCTCCGGGCGCGGATCCCGGCGGTGGGCCCGCGGTGTTCGGCAACCCCGGCAAAGAAATAATGTTTGTCGGGTCGTTCGCGGTGTTGTTGGCGGTGTTGGTCTCGCCGCCACCGCTCACGACGGCCTGGTTCACGACCGAGTTCGGCGCTGTCTGCAGAACTGTCACGGTTATCGTGATCGCCGGATACGCTCCCCCTGCGGCAAGCACGGTCGAGCGCGTGCACGTCACGGTCTGACCCGCGGGCGGGGGACAGGTCCACCCGGTCCCTGCCGCGGCGGTCGGCGTCAGCCCGGCAGGCAGAGTGTCCGTGACAGTGACAACGCCAGAGGTGGGTGCGGTTCCGACGTTGCTCGCGGTCACCGTGTAGGTGGAGGTCGTCGATCCGCGCACAAAGGGATCGGTGTGGGACTTGGCGACGGTCAAGTCCGGAAGCAGAATTGCCACTGTCACCCGGTCCAGCCCACCACCGGGGTAGCTCGTCGATGTGGTTCCGGTAGTAGTCGTGCGAGTCGGGTTGAGATAAGTGGCCGCGGCCGGGTTGTTATACGTGCCGGGCGCGACCGTCGACGCGATGTTGACAGTGAACGTGATCACCACCGAGCCGCCACCCGGAATGGTGAAGGTCCCGAACGTCGGGTTGGTGTCGCCGGCAACCGGGTTGACCGTGGCCGGCCGCGTGGCGCCGGCACTGAGCACCACGCCGACAGTCGCTGCGTAGGTGAATCCGGTCGGCAGGGCGTCGGCGACGCTCAGGTTGGTCGCCGGAGAGGTGTTGATCGTGTTGCTCACCGTGATCGAATAAGTGGCGGTGGTCCCAGCCGAGCTGTTGATTACGCTGGGCGTGCTTGTCGACTTCGCGACGGTGAGAACCGGGAGACACTCGGCGCCCGAGGACGATCCGGGGATCGCGCCAGCGGTCGTCGTCTGAACAGCTCCGGGATTTCCGTCCGTCGATCCATAGGCGTCTGACAGGGTGGTCGTGATTCCGTGCGCGCCGCCCACAACGCTGGTCTGTCCGGCCGGGAGCGCGTTTGACGTGATGATCAGGCCGCCTCCACCACCGCCGCCTGGACCGTGGCGCGCGGCCAAACCGCCGGCATTGGAGGGCCACGCATCAGTGCCGCGGCCCCCGACCGCATTGATCGTCAGACCATTCACTGTTCCGGTGCCGGCGCTGACGATGACGCTCCCACCAGCGCCGCCGCCGCCACCCCCGTCGTTGTCGGGCGTGACGCCGGTCCCGCCGTTCGCGGTGATCGTCCCGGTTCCGGCGAGCGAGCCGGCCCGGATCATCACGATCCCGCCGCCAGTGCCCCCAGAGGAAGCATTGGCAATCCCGGGCGAGTCGTTGCGGCTCCCCGCGCCGCCGCCGCCACCGAGGACGACGCGGGCTGCCGTGGCCGGGAACGCGGCGCCCCCGAGGCCGCCGACGGGCTGATTGGAATTCCAGCTGTTGCCGCCCATGCCGCCCTGGCCTCCGTTGGCCCCTCCACCGCCGCCCGTGTTCTGGTTGTTGGCGGCTGGATTGGCGTCGGTACCACCGCCGCCCGCGGTCCCAGGCGCTCCTCGCGCGGCGTCACCGCTCGGATAGCCATCGGCGGCGCCGGTGACCGCGGCCGCTGCGATCGCGTCGTATAGAAAGCGCGGAGTGCCTGCGATCCCTTCGGCCTTGTATCCGTGGAACAGGCTCGAGCTGGGAACGACGTAATCGGTGCCAGTACCGCCCGGTCCGCCTCCCTTCTGGACACCGAGGCCGCCTTTGAATCCCAGCTGGTTGACGCTGATGGTCTGGGTGTTGAGGTTGAGCGCGCCCGCGACGTCGATGGCAAGGACTCCACCTGCGTGGGCGGCGCCATCCCACGCCGCAGCGGTGAGGCCTGCGGTGATAGTCGCGCTTGAGTACTGGGGCACTCGAATTACCTGGAAGGTGCGGAAGCCATTTGTTGCCGTCACGGTGGTGGAGAAGTCGTAGCTGTTCACAAGGCCGCCGCCGGCACCCGAGCCTGCGATGGTCACGCTGCCCGCAACGACCGCGCTGGTAGCGGCGACGTATTCGTACAAACCGGTCGAGCGAAGGCCTGTCGATCCGCGGCCTGTGGCGCCGTCGCCGTACGTAATTGCGTTCGTGCCCGAGATGTCCGCGTCTTGCATCTGGATGACCAGGAGCAGGTCTCCCGGGGCGATCGCCGGGGACAGCGCCGGAATCCGTGTGCCCACCGAGATTGCCGCGGCGCCGGCGGTTGCGCTCGCCGTCGCCGGGTAATAGGAGTTGACGACGCCGGTCAGCGCAGCGTTTGGACCGTCATTGCCTGGCGTGACGCAGCCACGCCCCGCGGCTGCGACGGTTTGCGGCGTCTGCGCGACGAACGCGGAAACCGCCAGCACAAGTGCTGCTCCGATGGCCGCGCTCGACCGCAGGACACCGCTCGCGGTGCCTTGGCTCCCTCCCGGCATGCTGTTGCGCGGGATTCTAGGCGCATGTCAGGGGAATACGCCATGAATTCATTGCTTTATGACTGAGTGATGAATGAACCTAACCGGGACGTAATCGAGGCCGCGAAGGTCGAGCGCGAGGTCAAGCTCACGACCTACGGTCGCAAAAGCGGAAAGCCGTATGACGTGATCATCTGGATCACGACCGACGGCACACACCTTTACATACGGTCCGGCCAGGGGCTCGGCCGGCAATGGCCGCAAAATCTGATCGCTCGCGGTGAAGGGGTGCTCCACCTGGAAAAAGCCGCGGTCAAAGTCAAGCCGCGGCTCGTCCCGGATCCAGAGCAGGCGCGGGCCGTGTCTCGGATGTACACGAAGAAGTACGGCACATTCGTGGTGGCCTCGAAGCCGGACGAGGCCTTGACCCCCGGCGAGAACGCGACCTTCGAGCTGATCCCCGCCTAAACCGCCAGAGCGCAGATGAAGCGGATGACCGCGTCGATGCCCCGGTGATAGTTGTCGACGACCAGTCGCTCATTCGGTGAGTGGATCGCGGAGTCGGCCTGCGCGATGCCGCTGATCACGAGAGGGGCGCCGACAGCTTCCTGAAAGTCGACCGACACTGGGATCGAGCCGCCCACCCGGACCAGCGCCGTCTCTTTGCCGAACGCCTCCTTGTACGCCGCGCGCATCGCCTGCGCCGCGCGGTGGTCGATGCCGCACAGGACCGGGGGAGCGGCGCCCAGCATCTCGACCTTGATCTCCACGCCAGGGGTCGTAAGTTCCTGAACCTGCTTTTCGAGCGCGGCCAGAATCGCCTTCCAGTCCTGGTCCGGCACCAGCCGCATGCTCACCTTGGCGGAGGCCCGCGCAGGAATAACAGTCTTCTTGCCGGCGCCGGTGAAGCCACCAATGATCCCGTTGCCGTCGAGGGTGGGGCGGCTGCCGGTTCGTTCCATCGCGAGGAATCCTTCCTCGCCTTCCAGCACCTTTGCCCCGGACAGGCGCTTCACCGTCTCCGCGTACTTCGCGTCCTTCTTCTTCCATGCCGCGACCTCCTCGGGACTCGGCGCAACCACCGAGTCGTAAAAGTGCGGAATGGTGATGTGTCCGTGGCGGTCCTTCAGCTCGCCGATGATGCGGGCCAACGTGTTGATCGGGTTGGGCGCGACGCCACCGTACACGCCCGAGTGCAGATCGACCGCGGCGCCCTGAGCGTGCAGTTCGACGTAGAGAAGGCCGCGAAGTGCGGTCGCCAGGGTCGGATGCCCGTCCTCGTCGAAGCTGCTGTCCCATATGAGCACGGCGTCAGTCTTGAGCTTTGATCCGTTGGCGCGGATGTAGCGCGGCAGCGACTCGCCGCTGATCTCCTCCTCGCCCTCGATCACAAATCGCAGGTTTACGGGGGGCCCGCCGGCGGCGAAAAGATGCTCGACCGCCTTCACGGTTGTCATGTGGTTGCCCTTGTTGTCAGCTGCGCCTCGTGCGAAGAGAAGTCCATCACGAACCTCGGGCTCGAACGGCGGCGACTTCCACTCGTCCATCGGGTCGGGGGGCTGGACGTCGTAGTGACCGTAGATGGTGAGGTGCGGCTGGCCGGGACGGCCGTTCCAGTCGGCGACCACGACAGGCAGGCCGCCTTTCATGACGTCGATGATTTCTGTCTTCATACCGAGGCGCTCGAATCGGTCGCTCAGCCACTTCGCGTTCCTCAAGCAGTCCTCTCGGCGTTCGGGCAGCGTGCTGATCGATGGAATTCGAAGCTCCTCGATCAGGTCCTGGAGATCGGTCTCGCGCCCGGCGGCGGCACGGGCGAGGGCGCCTGCTTCCACTGAATGTGTCGTTGCCATTTCAGGATCCTCCTCGGGAGCGTTTGATTTGGGCGGCATGGTCATGAGCGTGAGCGGCGTAAATCGTCAACCATTTCTCGGCCGTGTATGGGCCGCTTTCGGTGTGCGTGCCGGCGCGCTGCCAGTCCTCTTCTGTCATCCGCTCGAGCAGCTGGGCCGAGGTTTCTCGTGCCCAACGCATCGCTTGCAGCGACGGCTCGATGGGACGGTCGGAAGTGAGCATGCGAGCAAAGGCCGCCTCGTCGTAGCCGTGTATGACAGGCTCGTCTTCGGTCAACAGGCGCCGGATCCGGATCGCCGACATCATCTCGCTGTCGGCGAGGTGGTGGACGATCTCGCGCGGCGTCCACTCGCCACCGGCCGATCGATCCAGCTCTTCGGGCGAGATGCCACTCAGGGCCTCGTCGACCGCCTTGTGCCCTTCCTTATATGTCTTGATCAGGCGCGCTCTCTCTTCAGGTTTCATCGCAATCTCCATGGACCCGCCGACGCGAATCGAGCGTGCGCAAATCTGTGCGCCTGTATACGTTCGCACAGCGACGGATCTAAAGAGGCTTGAAGCCTTCGTCGGGCAACGCCATCTAGCGATGGCCAAGATCCGTCACCGGTGTCTCCATGGAGCCGGCGACAGGACAATGGAGCCGGCGACAGGAATCGAACCCGTAACCTGCTGTTTACAAAACAGCTGCTCTGCCAATTGAGCTACGCCGGCATCCTCACCGAAGGGTAGCGCTTGAGCGGCTCGACCCGATGAGCGTGCGCCTTATAGCCATTCAAGGGCGGTTGATTGCCTATATTTCGCGCACTCGCGCTCGCTGCGCCAAACGCAACTTGCGACGTCACGCACCAATTCAACCACTATACTGGTCATATGACCAGAAAAATGACCGCTACCGAGGCAAAGGCGAAGATCCTCGCCCTCCTCGACGATGTCGAAGGCGGAGACGAGGTAGAGATCACCAAGCACGGTCGGACCGTCGCGCGGCTCGTCCCTGCCACCGGTCCGCATGCTCTCAAGGCAATTCTGGTGGGAACGGCAATGAGCGCTGCGTCCGAGGAAGACTTGTTTGCGACAGACGCCGCCTGGGAGCTTCGCTGACAACCGTCCTGCTCGACAGCCACGCGATTCACTGGTGGTCTGCGGAACCGGAGCGTATGAGTTCCACAGCGGCCAAGGCGATAGTCGAGGCCGATGAGCTTGCGGTCGCGGCAATCTCGTGGTTCGAGCTCGCTTGGCTGGCCGAGCACGAACGAATCAGATTGACCATCCCGATCCGCTCCTGGCTCGAACGCATAGCAAATCTTGTGCGGACGGTTCCAATCACGCCGGCGATTGCCGCCACCGCCGTATCGCTGCCTTCTTCCTTTCCAGGTGACCCTGCGGACCGGCTGATCTACGCGACGGCGATTGAGCATGGATGGCGTCTTGTCACGAAGGACCGTCGGCTGAGGTCTCACCGCCATCCGCGACCGCTCACAGTCTGGTAAGAGCGCGATAGCGCGTCCGCCTCGCTGTCGAATCCGCCCTCTGCCTGATCTCAGCCGGATCCCTGTCAACTGCCGGCAAGCACGGCTACACTGCGGCAGCAGTTCGTCAACGGAGTGGCGTGCCGGGAAGTCTGGTCGGCAAAGGAGATCGCATTGCTTCGGCGCGCCAGTTCACGACTGCCCGGTTGGCTGCCGCCTTATCAAGTCGTCCTCGCGCTCGCCGGGATAGCGATAGGACTTGTTCCCGGGCTGCCGCACGTCAGCCTCAACCCCGACTTCATCCTGGCCATCTTTATCCCCGCCCTCGTCTTCGAGGCGGCGCTCAACTTGAACCTCGCCGCTCTTCAGCAGGTCATCCGGCCTGTCGCGCTGCTCGCGACCGCAGGCGTCGTGATCTCGATCGGAGTCATTGGGCTCCTGATCCACCTCATAGTCGGACTTAGCTGGCCCGGAGCACTGCTGCTTGGGGCCATTCTCAGTCCCACTGATCCCATCGCCGTGGTTGCTGTGGTTCGACGCAGTGGTGCACCCGTGCAGCTGGCGACGCTCCTCGAAGGGGAGAGTCTCTTCAACGATGGCACCGGCGCCGCCGCGTTCATCGCCATCCTTGCGGCGATGGCGTCCGGTCAATTTTCGGTGGCGGATGCGAGCCTGCACTTCATCCTGCTGACCGTCGTCGGAGCTCTGATCGGTGCAGCGGTTGGATTGGTGGGCGCGACTTTGGTCCGGCGCACTTCCTGGGCGCCGCTCGAGGTTGTGCTCACCATCGTCGTTGCCTATGGCAGTTATGCCGCGGCGACCGCCGTGGGCGCCGCCGGCGTCATGGCCGTTGCCGCCGCCGGGGTCGCCATGGCTCGGGTCGGCCGGTGGGGTCAAGACACCGAGCGGTCCTGGGCGAGGATCGTCCTGTTGCTCAGCGTGGCCCTGTTCACGCTGATAGGGCTCGGCCTACCGGCCCTGAGCGTCCTTGGCTACGCAGTCCCGATCTTGCTTGGGTTCGGCATCTTGCTCGCGTCGCGCACGGTGCCGGTTTACCTGCTTGGGTTCGGCGTACCGCACCGGTGGCGGCAGCTCATGTGGTGGGGAGGTGTCCGCGGCGCCATCTCCGTTGCCCTGGCTCTAGCGGCCAAGGGCCAGCCGGGGGTGGACGCATCAGTGCCTGTGATCGCCTATGGCATCGTCGTGCTCTCGTTGGTCTTTCAGGGAAGCATCATCCGTCCGGCGGTCGGCTTGCTTCGGTTGAATGAGGCGCCCCAGACATGACATCTGCGCAGGGCTTTCTCTTCTTCCTTCTCCTTCTTGGGATCCTGGCCACGGTGTTGAGGCTCTTCTCCCAGAGAGCTCCGATCATCCCGTATCAGGTGATCCTGGCCGCAGCGGGCGTCATCCTCGGCCTGGTCCCCGGCCTGCCGCTCCCCAAGATCACACCCGAGCTCCTGCTCCTGGCGTTCGTCCCGGGCCTCGTCTTCGAAGCCGCCTTGTCACTCGACCTCGACGAGCTGCGCAAGCAGGCTCTCCCCGTCGGGTTGCTGGCCACCATGGGCGTGTTCATCGGCACGTTTCTGCTCGCGCTCGCTGCGCGGTACTTGTTCGGGATGGACTGGACCGCCGCTGCTGTGCTGGCAGCCATCGTCGCCACCACCGACCCGGTCGCGGTGGTGAGCGTGCTGCGGCGCCTCGGGGTCCCGCCAGGACTAACCGCGATCCTTGACGGCGAGTCTCTCTTCAATGACGGTACTGGCGTCGCTGTCTTCACGGCGGTGCTGGCCTCCATCGCCGCCGGAGCGTTTTCGGCCGGCGATGCGTCCATCCGATTCCTGCTCATCACCGTCGGCGGTGTTGCAGTCGGGCTGATAGTCGGTACCGCGGCGGTCCTGCTGCTCCGGCGAGCGCAGGAGGCGGAGCTCGAAATCCTGACGACGCTGGTCGCGGCCTACGGCTCATATCTGCTGGCTGACCTGCTGCATTTCTCAGGAGTGGTCGCGGTGGTCGTCGCCGGGCTGGAGGTCGCTCGGTTCGGGCACGTTGTCAGGCGCATGAAGGGAACGCAGCTGCTCGGTTTCTGGAGCTTGCTTGCGTTCGTGCTCAGCGCCATCCTCTTCGTACTGGTCGGCTCGCGGCTGCCCACCACCGAGTTGATAAGGATGTTGCCACTGGCAGCCGGCCTGTATGTCGCGATGGTCGTCGTGCGCGCGGTTCCCGTATTTGGACTGCTGGCGATCATCGATCCCCGCGCCACCAACATCAGATGGTCCTGGCGCGTTCTCACCTTCTGGGGTGGGTTGCGAGGCGCGCTGTCGGTCGCGCTTGCGTTAGTGGTTGCGGAAACGCCGGGCATCGATCCGCGCGTCTCGACCGTCGCTTACGGGATGGTCGTCCTCTCGCTGCTGATCCAGGGTGGCCTCATGGGTCCGATTGCCCGCGCGCTCGGCCTGTCACAGCCCGAATCACCAGCGAACCGAGAGGCTGATTCGTTGACTCCTCGTTGATCGTGGCGTAACTACAGTCAGGGTGTGCAATTCCAGGCACGCGGCGAACTATCGGATGCGGGCAAACCGGCCGAGCCTCCGGATGCGGTCGGCTGGAAAGCGACTTTCGGCATCATCGGCGTCTTCTGCCTTGGCGCGTTGCTGACTCAGCTGGTTGTGGTCGCCGCTCTCTACATCGCCCCGAAGCTCTTTCCCTAACCCTGTGGTTCGAGGATCGTGATGGCGACGTCGACATTGCCGCGCACGGCGTTCGAGTAAGGGCACCGTGCGTCTGCCGCCGACACGAGCTCGTCGGCCAGGGCCCGATCGTGGATCGACGGCAGCTTGATGTCCAGCTCCGCGGTCAGGCCGTACCGGTTCTCGATAGGGCCGATGCCGATTCTCGCGGTGACTATCGAGTCTTCCACGGCGAGGTTCCTGCGCCGGGCGACGCTCATGATCGCGTTCTGAAAGCAGGCTGCGAACCCCGTCGCGAACAGCTGCTCGGGATTGGTGCCCGGACCTCCGTCGCCGCCCATCTCGGTCGGAGAGGAGAAGTCGACTTCGAGGCGGCCGTCGCTGCTGCGCCCGTGCCCCTTGCGCCCACCGGTTGCGGTTGCCTCCGCCGTGTACAGGACGCGAACGGTTGGAGTCGGCGTTGTGCTCATAGACGAAGGATAGGAGCGAGCCTCCGATGCGATCATTGGAGGAGCAAGATCAGGGCCGTGTGAGGCTCGTCAACGCGAATTGCTGGAGGTCGAAGAATGCCGTTCGAAGAGTTGAAGCAGCGTCAGAGCGTGATGTGGGGAAACGGACCATACCAACGCATTTCCGAATCGATCGCTGATATCCACGAGCTGATCGTGGAGCGACTGAACCCGAAGGCCGGCGACCGATGGTTGGACGTGGCGTGCGGCACTGGCGCTGTCTCCGAGCGCGCCGCGCGCGCCGGCGCCGACGTGGTGGGCATCGACCTGGCGCCGGTGTTGATCGAGACGGCGCGCGAGCGAGCACGCAAGCAGCTACTCAAGATCGATTACAGGGTCGGCGATTGCGAGCGTCTCGAAGGACTTGACGACGCGAGCTTCGACGTGGCTTCTTCGACGTGCGGGATCATGTTCGCGCCGGATCACGAAGCGACGGCGCACCAGCTGGCACGAGTCGTTCGGCCTGGAGGTCGGATCGGTCTCGCCAACTGGACGCCTCAAGGCGGCGTGGGCCGGTTGTTCAAGATGATGGCTCCGTTTCAGCCGGGCCCACCTCCCAGCAGCCCCTTTGACTGGGGCCGTGAAGAACGTGTGCGGGAGCTACTCGGACATGCTTTCGACCTCGAGATCGAGGAGCGCGTCTCGACTCTTGAGTCGGCGAGCGGTGAGGAATACTGGCAGCTCTTCTCCACGAGCTACGGACCGACGAAGACACTGGCGGAGTCGCTGTCAGAGGGGCGCCGCGAAGAGTTCCGCCAGGCATGGTCCGAGTTCTTCGAGAAGGAGTATCGCGCTGGTGACCACATCGCCCACACGCGCGAGTACTTGCTGATCCTGGGGACCCGACGCTGACGCCTCCGCTTAGTGGCCGCCCCCGAATTTGACGAACAGCAGGAATCCGTTCAAAAGCGCCAGGATGCCTACGATGCCCAGGCCGGCGCCCGCGAACACCAGCCACAGCGCCCTGGCCACGATGGCGATGGAGCACAGCACGATGGCCAGCTGGAAGGCAGCCTCGGCGACCTGATAGCTGTTGTGTCGTTCGTGCGCGACGTCCCGGTCGTGCTCCAGGCCCTTCGCCTTCGGCATCAGCCGGTCTTGGTTGGGTATGTATTTGGAATTGTTGGCGTCGATAAGCTTCTTCGCCTCGTCGGCAAAACCCTGCTTCGTGAGGACCACCGCCACGTCTGCGTTGATGTGCTTCTTCAGCGAGTTGGCCTGGTACTCATTCCACGTGTCTGACGCCTGAACCTGGGCCAGGAGGACCTCCTCCTGCGCTCGGTTGGCGCCGAGGCCCGACAGCGCGAGCATGGCGGCCAGCACGGCCACAAGGACCGCGGTCCGCTTGCCGAAGGACTCCCTGGCCGAGGCCATCTCCTCCGCTTTCTCAAATCGCTCGGCCGCCTCTCGTGATTCCACGGGGACAGACCATAGCGGTTCGAGGCGGCGACCGTCGCTAGGCGCCTTTCTCGATTGCGTGGACGGCATGGGTGCTGGGGGTATTGACTCTGGCAGTGGTCGCTACATTGGTGTCGGCTAGCCGCACCGAGATGAAGACCGCCTAAGGAAATCGTCGAAGGGCGGGGCTAATTCGTGCGAGCCCCGCCCTTTGTTTGTTACGGTTTGCGGCGAGGAAGTAGAGGGAGTTTCCGCCGGCGGAAATTTTCACTACTGGGGGTCGTCATGGCTGTATTGCGCAGGCGTGTGGCAATTGCCGCAGGCCTCGGTTGCGTTGTCATCGCTGTTGCTGCCGTCGGTTTGGGCCTTCCTCTCGCTGCTCTCGGTGCGAGTCCTCCTACCTACAGCCTCGCCGACGTAGGAGCGTATGGCGGCGAGCCATCGATCACTTCCGACAGCGCCGGGCAGCTGTACGAGACGACACCCCAAGGCGGGACGCTCACGTACACCTCGACCGATCGCGGGACGACCTGGAAGCAGGTGACCACGGCAGACCCAAAGAGCGGCGACGACTGCATCGCCACTGATCAATCCGGCGCGGTGTACCTGTGCAACCTGGCCGGCACCCCCGGTGCGCTTCCCCTTCAGGCGGACGTGTGGAAGTCTGTCGACAAGGGCAAGTCCTGGACACAGGGCAAGCCGTTCCTTCCTCCAGTGCTGTGCGGGACGAGCTGCAACCCCTTCGGCGTCGACCGGCAGTGGGTCGCGGCATCCATCCTCCCGCCCGCCACCACTACAGCCCAGGCAGAAGTCGTGCTCACCTACCACGACTTTTACGGCCCGAGCCAGATCTGGGTGAACATCTCGCACGACGGAGGTGCGACGTTCGGCCCGCCGCAAGACGTCCTCGCTGAACCGAAGGTCACCAGGGGCGCCGTGGCCGGCACGTTGGTGGCGCAGGGCTACACGTTCTGCAACACCGTCCCGGTCGGCGTAGCCATCGCGCCCCCTGGAACGCCGCACGGCGGGCGCATCTTCGTCGCCTGGGGCGCCGCCGACCTGGCGCAGAACGCGACAGGCTGCAACGTCACCATGCTTCAGGCCTTCCACACGCTCTGGATCTCCTACTCGGACGACAACGGCAAAACGTGGACGCCCCAGATGGCTTTCGACGCAGGCATCGGGCACGATGCGTCGACCCCCTTCATGGGGTTCACCCTGGACAAGCAGGGCAACCCGTACTTCGGATTCGCCGTCAACCTCAACTCCAACCCGTTGGTCTGTTCAGCCAAGTCCGCCGCGGGCACCGTCCAGTCAGACCCCTCCTGCGAGTACGACATGTATGTGGTCTGGTCTGCCGATGGCGGCACTACATGGAACGATGGCGGAGGCTTCATCCGGGGTAGCGCGCGCACGCCATACCGCGTCAACCCTCCCAGCGAGTCGGGCACTCACTTTTTCCCGGCGATAGTCGCGGGTAATCCCGGCCAGGTGCAGGTTGCGTACCTCCGCGCCCCGCAGATCGTCCCGACGGACTCCTTGGGCAAGACCCTACCCGGAGGATGCGCAGGTCCGAGCAAGGTGCCGACCTACCCGCTGTGCAGCTGGAACCTCTATGCCGCGCAGTCTTTGAATCTGACGTTGGATGCCGACAATGCGACCTGGACCGTGTCGCAGGTCACGCCCACTCCGATGCACATTGGAGACATCTGCAACCTTGGCATCGCCTGTGTTCCGAACCTCTCCAACCGCCATCTCCTGGACTTCATCAGCGCGACTCTCGACCCGCTGGGCTGCATGCACATCGCCTATGCCGACGACAACACGGTCAACAAGCTCCGCGCCGCCAACCAGACCTCGGGATGCCTCCCGAGGTCTTGAGCGTGGGGGAGGGGCCTTGACCGTCCCACCGGTTCCATCCCCTCTCCCCATCGGGGAGACGGCTAGGGTGAGGGGCTTAAGCTCGCATCACCGAGTCGCACTTTTGCGGGTCGGCTCAAGGGGTCAACGCAGGCCACTCATTCCGTCCCTTTTGATCAAACGGAGCGTTTGCGAGAGAGGATTTTGGCCCCGTTTGATAGAACGGGGCGTTAACCACGGCGGGAAACTCAATTAACCGCCCGCCTGGCCGGACAAACCGGCCTGGAAGCGCTGGATTCGACACGTCTGGCACCAACGGTGCCCTTCAAGTCGCTGATTCGGCCCGTCTGGCACCAACGGTGCGTTATTCGGCTGGTTGCCGCCGGGCTGGTGCCCGCCCGGCCCTAGCCCGCCGCGCTCGATTCGAGCATGTAGTGGCGGAGCCGCGTGCCCGTCTGCGCCCACAGGCGCTCGGCGATGCGGTCGTCCGCGCACAGCGCGCGGAACTGCTCGGTGCTTGCCACCAGCGCCCGCACCGGGGTGATCGCCGTCACCGTGGCCCACGCCGGCCTGCCGTCGAGCATGCTCGGCACGCCGACCAATCCCGGTGGGGAGACGCGCTCGAGCAGCTTGCCCCGCATGGTGAGAGCGAGCTCGCCCTCGACCACGACCCACAGGGCATGGTTGGACCGTCCCTCGTGAATCACCGCCGTCCCGGCGTCCACGCGGGCCTCATCGAAGTTTCGGGCGATGGACTCCAGCGCCTTTCGCGACATCCCGGCAAAGACTGCAAGGTGGCGGATGGCGCGGACCTTTTCGGTGGAGGTCAGCGGCTCGCTTCCGCTCAGCCCGACCACCTGGTCCGTCGCGTCCAGGAACAGCACCGGCACGTCGAGCTTGCGCTGCAGGCGCGCATCGCGCTTGAGCCAGGGCAGGAATGAGCTCTTCGATCTGGCCAGCACAACGTGAGGCCGTTCCAGCTGGACCAGCGTCGCAAGTTCGTCGACCACGCGACCAAACCTCACGAGCTTTGTGTTCGAGTGCTCACGGCCGCGCAGGAATCGTGCGCGCAGCTTTTCGAGCTCGAACTTCGCATTGTTTTCCATCAGCTGCATGATCTGCCACGGCAGAATCACCACGCCGTTATCGGTGCGAGCTCTGGTCACTTCCGGCAAGACGCGCACAAGCGTCACCGGTAGACCTTTTGCATCCGCGTACTCGCGAGCCTTGCCGACAAGCGCGGCATCGGTTGGCTCGCCATCAGTCAAAACAACAAGAGCTCCAGGGTTCATAGCGATTGTCACACTCCTTGAATTAGTTCCCATCAGCCGACCAACGCCTCCACGCCTTCGCTCTCTGCGCTCCAGAGCAGCGGAGAGCAGATCAGGACGTCGGCCGTCGCGATGTTGGTCGCGAGCGGTACGTTTCTCACGTTGCAAATGCGCATCAGCGTTTGAATGTCCGGATCGTGCGGATGCTTGTCCAGCGGATCAACGATGAAGAGGACCGCGTCCACCACTCCTTCGACAACCCGGTTTGCGATCTGAACGTCGCCGCCATGCGGTCCCGATTCGAGGCGCTCGACCGCCAGGCCCACTTTCTCGACCAGCAATCTGCCCGTGGTGCCGGTTGCGATCAGATGGCAACGCTTCAATCGCTCGCGATTGAACGTGGCGAAGGCAACCAGGTCCGCCTTCTTGCCATCGTGCGCAATGATCGCGACACGGGGCGCCCGAACGCCTGACACTGAATCAAGCATCGAATCGCCCAATCGCGCACAGGAAAGTCATTGCATTGGTCCTCATGGCGTAACAACACTTTGACGCAGCATGTCATTCCATGTCACATGCAATGCGCCCGAAGTTGATGCCACTTCTGTAGGCGACTGACACCAATTTGATCTCTTTTCGGGGACTCTTGAGGGCATTGCTCGGCATTTTCTGACGCACGAATTAAGCCCTGGATACCGAGCGATTAACAGCTCGAGTCAAACGGGCGAGCTACGCGAGCTCTGCGCGACCCCCAAGCAAAGACATGCGATAGATCTCGAGTGTGCCCGCGCGTCCGCGCACGGAGGATTGAGTGGTGAGCTCGCTCTGCAGCATCGTGGAGACGGCGCGGTAGACCGCACCTGTCATCAAGACTTCGCCGGCGCCTGCATGCATCACGAGCCTCGCGGCGACATTGACAGCGTCGCCCAGGACCCCGAGCTCGGACCGGTGGGCTGCACCTACAGCGCCGATCACCACCGGTCCCGAGGCGATGCCAACGCCCACGTCGAGTCGAAATCCCCACTCGCCGGCGAATCGGCGATTCAAAGCTTCATTCGCCCCGACGATTCCGATCGCAGCGGCCATGGCTCGACTCATGTGGTCGGATTGATGGCCGCTCGCGCCGAAAGTCGACATGACTCCATCCCCGACGAACTTCTCGACCACACCTCCGCAGATACCAATCGACTTGATGATCCTCTTGAGGTGCGCATTGAGCACATGAAGCAGGCCTGCCGGGTCGTGCGCGAAGCGCTCGGTCAGCCGAGTGAAGCCGCGAAGGTCCGTGAACAGAATGGTCGCGTCCCAAACCACCGGCGTCGGGACCGACTCCTCCGAATCGGCGGGCCGCCGCTCCTCGTAGGTCTTTCGCAGCAGGAGCAGCCGGGCGAGGTCATCGTTCTCCAGCGGCGCTGTCCGGCGTATTTCATTTGGAGAAATCAAATGGCCACCTTCTCGCGGTCCAAGGTTGCGGCGAGAATGGTTGCCGCCGCGGCAGCGGAATCGGAGCCTTTGTGCAGCACTGCCGTGGCCCCCGCTCTTTGCAGCGACATGCTGGCTGCAGAATCGAGGTCCTTCAAGGTAAGGACGACAACCGGCATGCCGAGCCCATGTCCAGCCCGCAGCCGGTCCAGGAACGCCTCGCCTGAGAGGCCGGGCAATACCAGGTCCAGGACCACGGATCGCACGTTGGGGACGAGATGTTCGGCAGTCTCAGCATCAGGCGCCCAGATCGAGCTGAGTCCCTTCAGGGTGAGCTCGGCCTCCAGAAGCTGGGCGTACCCAACGTCATCCTCGACCACGAGAACGTCGCCGGTCTGTGCTCGCTCCTGAGCCAGCGGAACCGTGAAGTAGAAGAGCGAGCCCTTGCCGGCGCCTTCCGAGCGAACACCGATCTTGCCGCCGTGGATCTCGACGATGTTCTTGCTGATCGCCAGACCGAGCCCGGTGCCCTTGATCGAACGGTGGTCCGCTCCCTCGACGCGATAGAACTTCTCAAAGACCTGAGTCGTCGCGTCGCTAGGAATGCCCAGCCCGTGGTCTTGAACGTAGACCTCCATCATGCCGTCAACCACACCCGCGCCGACCACTATCGCGCCGCCATCGGGAGAGTACTTGCGTGAATTCGACAGGAGGTTCGTCAGCACCCGGAAGATGGAATCGCTGTCGACCCGGACGAGTGGCAGATTGTCCGGGAGGCGCAGCTCAATCGGAGGACCTCCATCACCGGTGAGAGCGATTGAACGCGTGATGAGCGCGCCTATGTCGGCAGGGGCGAGTCGCATCGTCTGGTGGCCGCGTTCGATCAGCCGCAGATCCAGGAAGTCAGTGATGAGAGCAGTCAGGCGGAGCCCCTCCTGCAGCATGACCTCGAGGTACTCCTTTCGCTGCTGGGGTGTCAGGTCGCGTGTCACCAACAGCTCTGTGAAGCCCACGATGCTCGCGAGAGGGGTACGCATCTCGTGGCTCACGACGGAGAGCATCTCGTCCTTGGCCCGCCCGAGCTCGGCATTGCTCTCGGCCCGAGCCTGTGCCTGGCTGAGCTCGAGCTCCAATCGCCGGCTCTCCGTGAGATTCTCAGCGAGCAAGAATCGCGCGTGGTGTTCGCCGAAAGTGATAGCGTGCGATGTGATCACGACTTGGATCGTGGAACCGTCCTTCAGAGTGTGCGACCACGGACCTGATCGATCAAATGTCGGCGAGTTCGCCATGAGCTCGAGGAACTTCGGAACGTCTTGCGGCGGACGGATGTCCTTGATCGTCATGTTCAGGAACTCGTCGCGTGAGTAGCCATAGTCCTCAATGGCGGCGTCGTTGACTTTGAGAATTGCGAATGTGTCGACGTCATACAGCCACATCGGCTGAGGATGGCTCTCGAAGAGCATTCGATAGTTGCGTTCCGAAATCATCGCCTTGTGCTCGCTCGTGAGCCGATCCGCAAGCTCGCGCTTGACGCTCGCCATGAGGTCGTCGAAGTCCTCGGCAAGGGCGGTGACCTCCGACGCGCCAGTACCCGCCACGGCGTCGACGGCCGTGCCAGTGGTCGAGCGGCGCATCACCAGGCTCAGCCTGCGCACAGGCTCCGCGATTCGCCGGAAGACGACGAAAGATCCCACCAGCATCATGCCCACGCCGGCCAGGATGATCGCGAGGCTCCAGTTCGCAAATTGATCAGCTACAGCCAGGGCGGCATTCCTGTCAGCCCCTGCAAACACCGACCAGGTCGTCGAGCCGACGGCCGCCTGGCCGTACAGGCGAGCGGTGCCATCGACATCGCGGCGTTCGACTGGGCCGGCTGAGCCCTTGAATGGGGTGCCAGCCAGCTTTGTCCCCACCCACAGCGCGGGTTGGAGGGAGCGCGCGAGCACGGTGTTGGTGTCGGTAGTCGTGACGAGGAACTCCAGGTGACGGGCCCCACCCAACATGGCAGCGAGGTTCGGGCCCACAGGCGCCAGTGCGACGACGCCGAGGATCGTGCCAATGCCGCGGATGGGCGACGTGACGACGATAGAGATCTGGCCGGTGGCCGGATCGAGGTAAGGCGCTGTCATCAATGGAATGTGAAGCGAGGTGGGAAGCCAGGCGGCCGAACCGTAAACAGGCCCGCTCGCGCGGGGCCGGGACGAGCACTTCACCGCTCCGTCTGAATCGAGGACGTCGACGTGTCCGACGGTAAAAAGAATGCCGCCGGCGAAAGTCAGGTTGCAGGATGCGCCTGGAGTCGAAACGATGACTGCCGCCTGCGGATTCGCCGCCAGGCCATCGGTGGTCTCTCTGAGCAGCGCGAGCTCGTTGGCGATTTCCTTCGCCGCCGCGCCGGCCGCGAAATTCGCTTCCGCCGCAGCTGCCTGTCGGGCGTCCTGCTCGGTCAGGGTCCAGACTGCAACAGCGGCTCCCGAAGCCACCACCAGGAGTACCGCGATGAACACGGCCATGTAGTGCCGGAGCGACCAGCCGCGGCGTCGCGGCGTCATGTCAGCTGGAGGGCCTCTTCCACTCGCGTGAGAAGGTCCAGCGGCGAAAACGGTTTGGTCAGATAGAAATCGGCGCCCGCGATCAGGCCTGTCTCGATGTCGCTTTCCTGAGCCTTGGCCGTCAGCAGGATCACCCTGGTGGAAGTCAGGCTGGGATCCGCTTTGACCAGCTGAAGCACCTCGAGGCCACTCTTCCCAGGCATCTGGACGTCGAGGAGCACCAGGGACGGTTTGTGCTGCTGGATCATCTCCCACGCCTGTGTGCCATCGCCGGCCTCGACCACGGTGTAGTCGTCGGACTCGATGGTGGCGTGGACCAGAAGGCGCATGCTCGGCTCGTCGTCAGCGATGACGACGGTCGGGAGGGTGGGAAGGCCCTGAGGAGTGTGGTAGCCGTTCACGTGTCCGTTCACGGGCGTGTCTCCAGCTGATGCTCGCCGAGGTCGGTGAAAACCATTGCCGCGCGAGCGATCTCGAGACGCTGCAGAGCGAACGCGGTGATCACGCGGCGCTCCTCATCGCTTATGCCGCCGCATTCGCTAGGCGCCGGCGGTCCTTTCCACTCAAAGGCTTCGTGCCGCCGATGGCTCGGTACGTGACGGGCGATCAATCCCTTATCTCGGGCCGGCGGCGGACCAGGATCACCGGCGGTCCATCGATCTCGGCAGTCACAGCTTCTTCGTAGGCGCGCTGGCGTTGCTTGAAAACCAAAGCGCCCGTCCAGACGCCAACGATGTAGGCCGCGATTACCACGGCGAATAAAAGGCCTAGGTCACCCATTTGTTGAGGTTTACCGGGGCGAGGCTCTAAAGTCGCCATCCCCTGGCATTGCACGCCTGCCCTGTGTGTTTAGGGGTGCTCATCCAGGATGGTCGGGACACCCATCGGTTTGCAGGGGTGGATCACCTGGTTTCGCATGGAGACTTAACGCCAAGGGCCTCGTATTAATTGCTTATGGCCGCAATGAGACAGTCCGCAGTGTGTGACCGGCCGGTGCAGGAACCGATACCCGTCAGGCGAGTCCCAAGGCGCTTGCCGATAGGGCCCCTGGCGTGGCAGCGCCACTCCAATTCACATCCTGCGCCCGCCACCTTCTCTGCGGATTCGGCTCAGATCGTGCTGGGCCGTGCCCTGGAGGCGCGTGCCACTGAGGCCACGAGGATGACCGCCGAGGCGGCGGTTGCCGCGGGGATGCCGGAGCTTGCTTCGGGTCGATTGGCCAGACCGTTGCAAGATCTTCACAAGCTTGCCACGCGTGCGATCGCCAGGTTCCTGGTCACTGGACAAGGCACCACCGAGACCGAGCGCAACTTCACCAGCAAGGTCGGGGTCATGGCCGCCGTGTTCGGCCTCTCCATGGCCACGCTCAACGTTTCCTATTTGCTGTGGCGTGACTCCAATCTCCGCGTATTAAATGAAGAGGTCAGGCGCCTGGGCACCTCGCTGGCGATCTACGACGAGGCGCGGAGGCTCTTCCGCTCGAGCGCGGAAACCGGCATCAAGCGCATGGCCCAGGCGTACGAAGACCAGCTTGCATTCCGCCACGTGACAGTCCCCAGCCACCGGCCTCAGCTGCGCGCCCGGGCTCTCTAAACCCCCTCCCTGAGCTTGCGGGGAGGGGAAAGTCCGCTCCCCGCTCGCTTCCAGACCTCTAACTCTCCGGGATTCACCCCTTCCGGTCGCGATGGTCGCCTCCTTTCAAAGGCACCGTTGGTGCCAGAAGTGTCGAATCCAGCGCTCTCTGCTCTGCTCATTGGTGCGCTTGGTTCGGGATCTCACGAAGTGTTGCGTTGACCCCTTGAGCCGACCCCGGCGTTCCGGCCCCGATGGTTGAGGCCCGGCCCTAACCCTCCGGGGTCCCAGCCCTAACCACTCCTGGCACGCCGGCACGAATCGCGTCGGCAAGGCGCCGAAGGTCGGCGACCAGAGGGTCGTTCGGGTCCGACGTGACAAGAGGACGCCCGCTGCTGGCGGCCCGGTCCAGGGCCTCCGACCGCTGGATGACGAAGTCCGGCCTGCGTCCGAGCACATTGGTCGCGTCGGCAAGGTCCATCGAATGAGTGGTGCTGTAGTTGAGGATCAGGCGGATGCGGTGGGCCGCGACGCCGAGGTTTTCAAACAGACGGAGACAGCCTCGAGTCGCCTTGAGTGATGGCAGCGAAGCAGACGTGACAAGGCAGACCAGGTCGCTCGTGTCCAGGGCGGTCAGGGTACGTTCGCTGAACGACGCCGGCGCGTCGATGAGCACGAACTCGCAAGTCGCGTTCAAGCGGTCGATGGCCAGCTGGATCGCGGGCAGCGTCACCATCTCGGCGCGCTCTGGAACATCCGACCCCACCACCAGCCGCACGGCGCCCGACTCCGTGACGAAGCCTTCGAACAACGCCTCGTCGACCATTGCCCCTGGAGCCGACTGGAGGTCGGCCAGGGTGCGGCTCGGGTGCAGGTTGAGGAAGACCGCTGAGTCGCCGAACTCGACGTCGAGGTCTAGCAGCCCGACGGGTCGTGTGGACTGCTCAGCCAGAAGCACTGCCATGTTCACTGCGAGCGATGTCGTGCCGACTCCTCCCTTCGCGTGCGCAAAGAGCACGACCCTGCCGCGATTGGCTCTTGCCGCGACGCCCGCCGATCGCCGGAGAAGCGATTGGACCTTCGCTTCGAGGATCTTCAGCTCGAAGGGCTTGGGCAGGTAGTCATCGGCTCCAGCCGCGTACCCGGCCAGGGCGTTGGGCGGATCGGCCAGGTCGGAGAACATGAGGATTGGAATGCTCGCCGTGCGGTGATGGCTCCGCAGTCTGGTGGTCAGCTCGAAGCCGTTGAGCTCGGGCATTCGCACGTCGGTGATCACCAGGTCGGGCACCTGCTCCTGCACGAGCTCGAGCGCTTCGATGCCGTCGCTTGCCCTGCGCACCCTGTAGCCGGTTCGCTCCAGGAAGCCGCCGACCATCTTCTGGATCACGCGGTCATCGTCGACCAGCAGGATGTCCGGCATTACGTAGGGTCCTTCGTCAGCTTCGCGGCGATGGCGCGGGCTAGGTCGCGACGGGTGTAACCGCCAAGGCCGGTGAGGTCCTCATCACCGTCTCCGTTCACCATCGCCAAGCCCGCCGCACCGTACGCCCGCCGGGCTTCGCGCGGATCGCCCGCGAGCTCGAGCGCGGCGCCCAGCTGAAAGTAGGCGATCGCCAGGTGTGGATTGAGATAAGTCGCCTGCCGAAACGCGCGCACCGCGGCTCGAAGGTCGCCGCCCGCGGTGGCGCGATCGCCTTCAGCAAGTAGGCCCGGCACGTCAGGTGCAGGGCGCACGACGGCCGCCCGCTTGCCGGGAGCAGGTCGCGATTTGGGGGTGGCGCCGAGCCGCCGGTGGCAGATCGCGCCGGCCACTCGTACCGCCTCGAAAGAGTTGGTCATGCGCCCGGGCGAATCAGAGTGGCCGAGGAAGAGGTGACCGCCCACGGGCATGCTCTCGGCGATACGTTGAATGGCGGCCTCTGTCTCCTCGCGGCCGAAGTACATCAACACGTTGCGGCAGAAGACGACAGCAGGCTTGTTCACTACCGAGGTGGCGTTCATGCGCGCGAGGTTGTGGTGCGTGATTTGCACCTTGTGGCGCAGGAATGGAGCGATTTCATAACCGCCCGGACGGGGGAACAGGTACCGGCTGCGTCGCGCGGCCGACAGCCCCGCGACCTCGCTCTCCGTGTAGCGGCCGATCTCGGTTCGCGCGAGCGCGTGGAAGGACACATCGGTGGCTACTACCTGCCAGTTGGCGAGACCGGTTTCATCGAGGAGCATCGCCAGGCTGTAAGGCTCCTGGCCGTTGCCGCAACCGGCGCTCCATACGGTCTGTGGTCCCTTGCCTGCTTTCCGAGCAAGCTCGGCAAGGGCAACGAATTGCGGTGGGTCACGGAAAAAGCCGCTGTGCTGAACCGTGACTCGATCGAGCAGATCATCAAACGCCGCGGGTTCGCTGTCGAGGATTTCCACGTACGAGCGCACGGGAATGCCCGCCAGGCTCGCGCTCTCTTGAAGCAGCCTCTCGAGTCTGGCGCGGCCTGCGGGCTCGTCTTTGAGCCCCGCTCGTGAGCGCAGCAGGCTCGTTGCCTGGTCGAGAGGATTGCTTGCGTTCAACGGGGCACCGTGGATGGCGCGGGATGCGTGCCCACGTTCGTCGTGACGGCGGTTCCATTGCCCTGTTGTGCAGTCCCGTCTCCGGTCCGGCCCAGCAATCGCGAAACCGCACTGAGCAGTCCCGCCTCGTCAAATGACGTCTTGACGATGTAGCCGTCCGCGCCCGCGTCAAGGCCGCGCTGGTGATCCTCCGCGCTCGTTCGCGAGGTCACTATCAACACTGGAATGTTCGCGAGGCGAGGATGCGCCCGGATTCTGGTGGTCAGAACGAAACCGTCCATGTTCGGCATCTCGAGATCCGTCACGACCAGGTCCGCGGGTTGTTCGGCCAGCATTGCAAGCGCTTCGACTCCGTCGGTCGCGGTCCTCACCTTGTAGCCCCCGCGTTCCAAAATCGACCGCTGCAGCTCGCGCACCATCAGCGCGTCATCGACCACCATGACCGAAAGTCCGCGTTCGGCCGGCTTGTCAGCGGCTCTGTACACAGTCTCGAAGACCGTGGTGCTTCGTTCGATGAGGTTCGAAACATCGAGCACGAGCAGAATTGATCCGTTCGGCTCGATGCTCGCACCGCTCACGGCTTTGAGGTCGCGAAGCCGGCCTGTCAAGCCGCGAACCACCACGTCGCGTTTCTGGATCACCTTCTCCACCTGGAAGGCGTACCGGTTGGTGGCGGTACCGAGCAAGACCCACGGCCCGCCATCGGTCGAGGCCATGCCGAGCAGCGAGGCCAGGTTGTAGACGGGAACCGCCACGCCATCCACGACTGCCAGGTTCTTCCCACTGACGCGCTGCACGTGCTGTGCCTCCAGCATTCGAATGATCCGATGCAGAGGCAGCGCGAAAGACTGGCCTGCGATGGACACGATGAGGCAGGCGACCACTGTCAGGGTGATGGGCACGACGATGCGGAACTCTGCTCCTGCGCCGGGATGGTTGACGACTTCGATCGCGCCATGGACCGCCGCGACAGCGGTGGCGACCACGTCCAGACCGACGCCGCGGCCTGAGTTCTCAGTCAGGACCTTGGCGGTCGAGGTACCGGGGCGGAAGATCAGGCGGAGCGATTCTTCTTCCGAAAGCCCACTCACGTCGAGCCCGCCCTTGGCCGCCACGGCCCGCACGGCGGCCACGTTGATGCCCGCACCATCGTCGCTGATCGCGATGATCACCTTGGATCCGACCTGTGTCGCGTTGACCTGGACCAGAGCCTGCTCCGGCTTGCCTGCAGCCAGACGCTGCTCGGGGCTCTCGATCCCATGCCCGACAGCGTTTCGAATCAGGTGAAGCAGGGGAGACACGAGCTCTTCGAGCACGCCTCTGTCGACCTCGATGTCCTCGCCGACCATCTCCCAGCGAACGTTCTTGCCGGCCGCTCGCGCTGAGTCACGGACCGTCCGGTGAAGGATGGGAGCGAGAGTTCCAACCGGCACCATTCGGGTCCGTTCCGTGACCTCTTGGAGCTGGTTGATGACCTTGGTCAGCTCGCGATACTCCGTCACGCCATCAGGGTCCATGTGCAGCTCGGACCCGAAGACGTGGCCCACCCTCAGCTGAGCTGCGCTCGCTTCGCCGACCAGCCGGTTGAGCTCGTCGATGCGCGCCACAGGGACCTGCAGCGTCGCCGCGTCGATGCGCTTCTTGTTGGAGTGGCCGTTCTGTGGAGGCTGGTCAATCTGCTGCACCACTTGTGGGGAAGGCTGGTCAATTTGCTTCCCCACTTGTGGGGAAGGCTGGTCAATCTGCTTCCCCACTTGTGGGGAAGGTTGGTCAATTTGCTTCCCCACTTGTGGGGAAGGTGGCGCGCGAAGCGCGCCGGATGGGGAGGTGGAACTTGGTCCTGCCGGCGCCTCAGCCACTACCGCGCCCGCATAAGTCGACAGACCCGGACCCGGAAGCGGAGCGGGCAGAAGGCTTGCCAGCGCCCCATCGTCGCTGATGTCTTCCTGGTCGGCGGCCGTGCCGGCGATGAGCCGGCCCAATCCGTCGACGAACTGGAGCATTGAGTCGGTCAGCTCCGGACTGCTTCGGCGCACGCCCGCGCGGAGCTCGACGAGAAGGTCTTCGAGCCGGTGGGCGAGGTGACTCACCCGCATCATGCCGACCATGCCCGCCGCGCCCTTCATGGTGTGCGCCTCGCGCAGGATCCCGGCGATGGCGGCCTGATCTCCCGGTGCCGCCTCGAGCACCAGCAGCCCTGACGCGATGCGCTCCAGGTGGCCTTTGGCCTCCTCGATGAAGAGCGGCCGGAACTCGTCCTCTAGCTCGCCCATTTCATGTCCGTCTGGTTCTTCGCCAGCTCGTCGATGTCGATGAGGACCACCAGGCGCCCGCCGCTGCTGTAGACGCCCAGCTCACCGGGCCGGCTTCCTGGGCCGACCGGCTCCTCGAAATCGGCGGCGATCGGCAGCTCTTCCGCGGCGAGCGCGACCATGTCCTTCTGGCCGCTCACGAGCACAGCGAATGGTGATCTCTTGAGGCTGCCCGTGCCTGTCAAGACGCCGGTATCCAAAAGAGGCACGATCTCGCCACGAACGTTGACCACTCCCAATAGACCGGTCGGCGACAGCGGGATGGTGGTCACCACCGGGCGGCGCAAGACCTGATGGACAGTCTCCATGGGCACTGCGAAAAAGGCAGCGTTCGCGCCAAACACCAGCACTCGAATCATCGCCTGATCAATTCCTCTTCTCGTTCTTGCACCTGCCAGCCCGAGCCCGCGAGGTCGGCGGCCAGCTTGCCCTGCCGGGCGGCGGCGGCGGCGATCTCCTGAGCGGTGGCGGCGACGGAGCGGCTGCTTTCCGCGATGTGCTCGATGGCGAGCACGACTTCCTGGGTGGAGGCGCGTTGCTGCTGGCTGGCGAGCTGGACCCGGCCGCTCACCTCGGTCATCGCCCGCATCATCACCAGCCCGCGCTCCATCTGCTTGACGCCCTTTTCCAGTGCCATCACGGTCTCGCTGCTCTGTGACTGCGCGCCTTCGACGAGCTTGGCGATCTGGCCGGCGGCGGCCTTGGAGCGCTCGGCAAGCCGGCGCACC